>Ga0114958_10000802_pt1 | contig 26216 bp, 21 predicted proteins | sample C_130208_EF_Meta_FD_89577 | JGI IMG/M metagenome (GOLD analysis project Ga0114958, IMG submission 89577) | Freshwater microbial communities from Lake Croche, Canada to study carbon cycling - C_130208_EF_MetaG | ecosystem: Environmental > Aquatic > Freshwater > Lake | place: Lake Croche, Canada... | reverse complement strand
TCCATCAACTCAAATGAAAGATATTCATTATAGGCTAAACGATCGAGATCAAGTTGAGTGAGGGCAATCGTCACCGGATTGCCAAGTGTACCTGAGGTAGCGGTATATTCTACTATCGACGACTTTGGCACACAAAGAAAATCATCGTTATATAATTGAATATCTTCCTTACTTGTTGTGGTAATATGCTCTAACTCCTTCAAGGACGTCCATGAATTTGCATCGAGATTTCGTTGCTGATAAAAAGGCGAATGTAAACTAACGTAAGCCACTAACTCTTTCAATTTCTTCAGTTGAAAATCGGCTTGTTGTTCAGGCGAATCAAGTTCTATATCGGGTATAAATGCCATCTTAGATTGCAGTGGTTTCGATGATGACATAAGCGATTGCGTGAGTATCGGTGTGCGAAATACTCACATGAATATACTCATAGTTTTTTTCTAGAAATTGATCTTTTGCTTTACCTAATAAATTTACGTGAGGCTTACCTTCTTCATTGTTCAGCGTTTCGATTTCGTGCAATCGGTGATTACCAATAAACTTTACACCATACGCTTTCAGATACGCCTCCTTAACAGCCCAACGTGCCGCATAATGAATGCCAGGTTTCTTTTGTTTATCGCAATAAGCAATCTCTGTAGCTGAATAGACATGCTCCTTGAAAGAGGCATTCGTCGAAATTTTTGTTTCGATACGATGCACATCAACGATGTCGGTTCCTATTCCTGCTATCATGTGAGAGTTCATTCTTGTCGGACAAAGATATTTACCTCGATCTATTTATCCGCTTTATTTTTTCGGTTATAGTTTCTCGTTCACCTTCGGTGGCAATCTCAAGTGTCAAGGCCTTTTTATACGCAAGCAAGGCGCTGTCATTTTTACCTTCTCTGAAATATTCATCACCGGCAATACGATAGGCATCATAATATGCAGGATTAATCCGTGTGATCTCTGATGCATCAGTGAAACCTTTGTATTTCAATTCATTTTCGAGATACAAATAACGTTGCACATTCTTGAATACAGACGTTTGCATAAAGGTATCCTCCTTAATCTCAAACGCGGCTTCATCATTATCTTGTTGCATCAAACGTATATCGAGATTAAACATTTTGTTCAGGTCATAACAAATATACCTACCTTCTTGCCAAGGCGAAGTACTTACCCAGACCAACAATTTCTTCGGTTCAAAAATTACCGAATGATGCGCGATAAACTGATTCAGGGCTTTTTCATTTGTGAGTCCAATATCAGTATTATGCAGTCCCTTATGATCACGAAGTATGTCGGCTGTACGTTCAGGTGTATTTTTGTCTGTCTCGTCCATTAATTCCTTGAGTCGTGCATATCGATAGACTGACGCGCTGTGTTTCATTTGCTCTTGATTGAGCGACTGTTTACCCAGCAATATTCCTTGATAATGATTCGTGCATTGTATCGAGCTAGTGCCTGATTCATAGACATCCAAATCGGTCGGCGTCTTCTCGATTACCACGGCTTTATTATCGCTGGCCGAACTCACCAGAAAGCTTTCACTCACAAACATTTTTCTTTTTTTAGCGATCGAAAGGGCCTCATTGATATTCGATGCATATTGCAACATTTCTCTTGCTACCAACGACACCGGTGTCGCGGCACGATAGGGAATCGATGATTTATTGGCATTGATGGTCACGGTCAAACCTTTGACATTCATACCGCTTACAACACCTGTGAATCCACCCCATGTCAACGACATAAACTTATAGCCTTTTGTTGGGTTGTAAAATGCGACAATTTTATTCTTGGCAAATTCATCACCCACATAAAAATCAAAATTTCGTCCTACAATAAGTTGACTGTCTTTCGACTTTTCATTCCAGGTTGCAAAAGAGGTGCAACCCACCAACATCATATTGGCGAGTGCGTGACCAATGTCGTGAGCCGCATGATAATTGAGTTGCCTCGAGTAGTTGGTTCCTATCCAATTAAATTTCTCCGAAGCAGATAAGGACACGCCATATATCTCATCCTGATATTCCTTGATCACATAATCTGCCAAATCACGATTCATGAAACCGACCACATACTTCAGAAACTTGAGATATTTTGTTGAAGGAATCATATGTTGAATTTCATTCGTAAACGCTTGCTCTTGAAACTGCACCAACTCCTTGCCCAATTTACCGAAGGCTACACCACGTTCAAAGCCATCGCCTTGCAGATACATTTCATATAATCCTGCACGATTCTGACGAAGCCAACTAGTATGAAATGTATGAAAATTCGAATCGACATCCGTTCTTGATTCACCAGCCAAATGCTGATCCTCAATCTCGGGTGGTTTGGCATCGCTGATGAAATAAACATACATTCCGAAGCATGCCAATAAAAGCAACATGAAACCCAGAAACCATAATAACCCGTTGAATATTCGTTTCAGTATGCGCATTGCGGCAAAGATAATGAATTAGAGATGTGGAAATAACCTTCGAAAATAAAAGTATGTGGTCTGCTTCCTATTGACGATAAAACATACATATTCGCCAAGTAACACAATTAAATTTGCTAACCTTATTCATGTCAAAGGCTTAGAAGAATACCTCTGTTCGTCCAAACGCAGCGCAAGCTATTTTTGAAGAAGTCCTTTTTGTTGACCAATATTCGTTTCGATTTCTTAGTGGGCCTTATTAATTTTACGAACAAGATAATCGAGTCCCACAAAATCGGCGGCGCTCAACACACCGGTAATTGATACCCCCAAAACACCATGCAGGTTGATATTTTGTCCGGTCAGATAAAGATTAGGAATCTTAGTGCGTGTACCAAGGGTTGTTTCATTAGGCGTGCGCACATCTTTCTGTATGCCATACATACTTCCTTGTGGTGTATTGAGGTAATCGCGATACGTTAAAGGCGTTACAGCATCAATAGCCTTTACCGCATCCTTCAAACCAGGTATGCATTGCTCCACCGAATCGACTACATGAGCGATATGTTGTTGCTTGAACAACTGATATTTCTCATCACGTTCCAATCGATTGGACGTGGTGTGAAACGATTCATTCCATGCTGCTGTGGCCGAGGCGTTGAGATAAGTAAGCACAGAAATAGATGTCGCAAATGTCGGATGATGCTTGTCTTCTGTAAAAAAGATTCCAAAGGATGTCTGCCCCTCGCTGATTTCGTGATGCGCATCTTTCCAAGCATCATCGGTTGTATGAAAATAAATATTATGATTGATATAAGGGATTTGTTTTCCCTTCAAGGAGATATTGACAACAAAACAAGACAAGGTATTTTTAAGTGTCTCGAATCGTCGTCGTGCTATTGGGCGTATCAATCTTGATTCAAGCATGCGAAAAGTCATTTGTGGATGCAGGTTTGAAATAAATTGAGCCGCATAATATCGTTCACCATCTTTGTCTTCGACATAGTGCAAAATACCATCCTTTTCGATGAGTTGATGTACCTCCACATTACGCAATACTTCACCACCGTGCTGCAGTATCTCATCGCGGAGCAACTTAGCAATCTGCGCACTTCCATCGCGGCATTTGTAACTACTTTCGATAAAGCTATTTTCAATCAGTGCATGCAAATAAAAAGGTGTGTGTTCATAATGACCACCATACAAGAGATTATTACCAGTGAGAACTTGCTTGAGTTGTTCGTTCGCAGTAATGCCATCAAGTTTTTGTTTCAATCCAACAGATGTAACAGTCTTTTTCTCTTCGGCACTTCCTATACGAAGATTATACATCGGAAAATGTTCACACACAGATCGCATCTCACTGACATAGGCACTGATCGCATTATACTCATTTGGAAAGGATGCAGAAAGTGTATCGATGAAATGTTCGTGACCTTGCGCCATACTGTATGTATGTTGACCAAAACGAACTTCATCAAAACAATCCATATCGAGACGGGTAAGGGCTAACTTATCTACAATACCAAGGTAGTTGAAAATGCTGTAAAGGGTTTGTCCTTTAGCTAGACTACCAATATAATGAACAGCCGATTCAAAAAGTTTTCCGTCAAATCCAAACGATTGCAGACAGCCGCCGATCTGTTTATTCTTTTCAAGCACACAAACCTTATACCCTTCTTTTGACAGCAAGGCCGCACTGATCAAACCGCCTAATCCGGCCCCTATAATGACAATATCGTAGCGGTTTTCTTGCATACTTATGTAAAATGCTAAATTTAGTTTAAAGTACTCCCAATTTACAAATACGCCTCTTTAAATTTGGTATTTCCTGTTTAATTGTTTTACTTTTATACTAGTTCTTACACATTTATTTATTCACAGAAAAAAAATCGAACAATGAACGTACAAATTAGAACGCATCGCTTTGATGCCGACAGAAAGCTCTTAAATCATGTTAACGAGAAAGTGGTGAAATTACAAACGTATCATGATAATATCGTAGACGTGGAAGTATACTTGAAGGTGGATAACGTTGTTCATCAGATAAAAGATAAAATTGCCGAGATTAAGGTTCATGTACCCAAACACACTTTTTTTGTGAAGCACGAATCAAAACTGTTCGAAGAATCCTTCGATCTAGCCATGAAAGCCGTGATTGATCAAATAAAAAGTTACAAAGACAAACAAATAGAAACTCATTAAGTTGAAAAATGCCTCGCAACATTGCGGGGCATTTTTATTTATGATACTTTTACAGCAATGATACGATTTCCGAATTGCAAAATCAATCTTGGCCTGTCGGTTACCCGCAAACGCGAAGATGGCTATCATGAACTGGATACGGTCTTTTATCCGATACCACTTTGCGATGCGCTCGAATTTATTGAAAGTGAAGAAATGAAGTTTGATAGCACTGGTCTGACTATTCCCGGCGACGCAAAAGACAATATCCTCTTGAAAGCGTATCATGCAGTAAAGCAAGATTTTCCAACGATACCGAACTTGCACATTCATCTACACAAACATATTCCGACTGGTGGTGGACTCGGCGGTGGTTCAAGCGATGCGGCCTTCATGCTGATGATGATGAATGAAGCATTTAATCTCAATCTGAACACAGAGACTCAGCTGGCTTCCTATGCATTAGCACTCGGAAGCGATTGTCCTTTCTTTCTGCATAACAAGCCCTGTCATGCAATCGGTCGTGGCGAACAATTAACGCCCTTGCCGATAAATTTATCAGCGTATTGTTTCATGTTAGTCTTGCCAGGTATTCATATTCCTACAGGATGGGCCTTTACGCAACTTACACCCGCTATGCCATTGAAAAGTACTGCTCAAATTTTGCAACAGCCCATCGCATCTTGGAAAGATGAATTGAGAAATGATTTCGAAGAAGGGATATTCAAGACACATCCGATATTGCAAAAAATAAAAGATGATCTCTATCATGCAGGCGCAGTCTATGCCTCTATGAGCGGAAGCGGCAGCACGATGTTTGCTATGATCGACAAACTTTCGCTAGACAAGGTGAAGAACGTCATCGAAAAAAAGAAGTTGTTTGACGGGATGCTAGTGTGTTATGTGTAGCGACAACATCATTCCAATAACACGCATTTCAACTTATTTTTTTATCCCGCGCATCTGTTTTCATCCAAACCAATGCCATCAATAAATTGAGTCACTTTTGAGATGTGGATAAGCTATAATAACTCTAAGGTGTTGCTATGTCTATTTGTTTATATTTACATGAACTAAAAAACAAAACAATGTCTACTGATTTAGCAATTCGTGCATATTGCATGAAAACAAAGGAAAAAAATGTATTGATGCAGGATGCTGTAGTAACCAAAACTGCTCGTGGAGGTTATATGGCTCAAGGCACTGATGGCAAAGGTAACAAGATGACCACTATGCTCAGCGAAGCAAACGCACTAGCCGCTGTGAAAGCTGGTTTGGCAAAAATGGGCTAATCCATTTTACACCTTCTATAACAAATCATCCCCAACAATAATAAGGGATGATTTGTTGTTTATACACCTAGCGTAAACATTCATTTCTAGTCTTTACTTGATACGCCTTATCGTTGCTTTCGATTCCCTGTCTGATTATAATCAAGGAAAAAGATAACTCGCGTTGACAATTCAAACGCATGAGGCGTTTTAATAAACTGATAGGCATTGTTGAAGTATGAGTTACCCGTCTTTTCATTGAACAGATAAGCATCATTCAGCCATTGCTTGTAACTCACTACCACCCTGCTTCCTGGCCTGAATATCCAATTAAAAAATACATCCACATTCTGTAGATTATAGTTTTCATCATGGCCTTTTTCAAAGGCGACTGGCTGATGTCGCCATTCACCTTTATCATCAACAGTAAAAAATCCAGTATACGTTATGAAGGAATTATAATGACGGAAACGTGCAGTGAAGTTTGTATTCGGACTCAAATTAAGTTTCATACTAATCTCGCCTGCGTATTGTCTAACATCACGTTGACCAACAATAGGCTGTTTATTCGTGTTATCATAAAAGGCATAACCGATATTCTTATTATCTCTCGTCATCTCGCCATTGATAGAAATATCTAGCTTGGGTGAGAAACGATAACGAAATCCTTGATTCAGATACAAATATCCAGTATGCTGTTCATTGGCAAATCCATATCCTCCATTAAATGACCAAAATAATTTACGTCGGCTGTCTGAACTTCCGTCTATTGAATTGTACCAATATGGATATTGTTTAAGTCTTTTACCAAAACCTCCCAACTGATAAAAATCAATCGGCGCGATGGGTTTGCTTTCAGTTGAATAGGTCACATCAACAAAATTTTTAAATAATATAAAGTAACTCGCATTCAACTGATATGATTTAAAGACAAAAGGAACCACATTGTCTGATATAGTCTGACTCAAGTTAATTCGATAAAATTGTAAACGTCTTGACACGGGTTTGTTTTCGCTATAATTCAAAGACAATGAAGCATTTGAATTGTTATATTCGAATTGTATTCCCATATCGCTCTTATCAAATTTTGGCGATTGTCTGTCGACACGACCACTAAATGTAAACTTGCCACTTGTTTTGGCAACTACCACACCGAATGCTGTTCCGATATTCGACTGCAGTGTTTTGATGATACTTACTTTCGAAAATAGCTGCAGCGAATAGGTTTCCTTTTTATTAAACTTGGTTAGCATAAACGAACTGACATTCGCATCTTGTGCCGAGCCATTTCGCAGCACATTCGTATTGGTAAAATTAAAACTCGATTGGCCTTGTAATGCTTTATCGAGCACAAGGACATTATAATTTGTCAAAGGCTCTGTCTCTATTTTAAATTCTTGCCCAGTTGCCTTATCCTTAATTTTTGCATTCATTGGTGCACCAATCGCATTGAATATTCCGATACCAAGTTTATTATTGGTTCGACCAGAAATCTTAAACCCATTATATAAAGTGGTCACATTGGGATTTTTTTCAATGATATATTTATCATGATCGCCATAATCAGCTTGTACTTTATTATAATCGCTTGGTTTGCCGCCTACTCTTCGCGAATAAAATAAACCTGCTTTATTAAATAAGTCAGTTCCTTCTGTAAAGAAAGGACGGTTCTCATTGAGCTGCTGTTCGAACGGCGACAAATTACGGATTAGATTATCCGATATGACTTGTGAAAAATCAGGAATCAATGTGACATCCAATGTGAATGATTCATTGAGACCATACTTCACATCGAGTCCGCCGCTGCGTAACCATCGTTTGGTTGTGACATTTGATTCTTCTTGTTGAAGAAATCCGGTTGACAGATAGGGGAATAAAAACAATCGAACAGGCGGATTAATGTGCTTCAATCCGGTGAGCATTCCCGTTTGCGCTAGGAAACCTTGCTTCTGTACATTGATCTTATTCCAATAACTACTTTCATTTATTTTGCGCACGCTACGATTAAAATTAATACCCCAATTCATTTCATCTTGTTTAGAAAATCGCAATGCACTAAACGGAATTTCTATTTCTACACGCCAGCAATCATCACTGATACTCACCTTCGACGTCCATACAGCATCCCAACTTCCATCGCCATATTCTGAGCCACCACTTAGCCGTTCATCTTGTTGAACACCGGCACTTGAAATGCGAAACACAAAACCATTTTGATGATCGTCATAGGTATCAAGGAAGATAGAGAATACATCACAATTCGGATTGATGAGCATATCCCTCGCTGTTAACTGTCGTGACGAAATGGATTTCGGCTGATACAGGGTAGCTGCAATAAAAACAGACGAATTGGTATAACACATTCTTACATCAGTTTTGTATGCAGAAGCTTGGTCTGGATACGGAACAGTTTGTGTAAAATCATTGATAGCACTGCATTGTTGCCATACACCGTCTGAAAGATCGCCGTCAACATTGGGCGCTACAGACACCGCTTGAATGGTACAAATTCGACGAGACTCTGACCTAGTATCAATCGTGACAAAAAGTAAAATCAACAGATAAAAAAAAGATCTCATAATTGACATGGTATAAAAAAGAAAAAATAAGCAGCTAACGAATAGAATTATACCATTTATTTCATAGTAGGTATGGGAGTGTTCATCTATAAAAAATCAGGCGTTATGATCTAGTTGGAAGGAACTGAAATTTATTTAGTAATCACTTTTCATTCTGTCCCAAAGCTCCGGTATACGTTTAACCCATACGAGCTCTTCCATTTTATCTTTGGCATCTTGAACCGGAATACCAAACCAAACTTTACCACCTGGGAGCGACTTGCCAACGCCACTTTTAGCGAGTACAACTGTATTACTTTCAATCACTAAATCTTTCGACACACCAACCTGTCCGTAAAGAAGCACATTATCGCCAATAGTGACTTTTCCTGCCACACCAACTTGCGCAGCAAAGAGACAATTTTTTCCGATGATAGTGCCATGCCCGATATGAATAAAGTTATCCAACTTAGTCCCTTTCCCTATAATCGTGATACCACTGACGCCGCGGTCAATGGCACAACAAGCACCGATCTCTACATCATCTTCGATTATAGTAGTGCCGCAACTTTCAAGTTTCAAGTATCGCAGTGCTGCGTTCTCTCGCTTATTGAAATAGAAGGCATCTCCTCCGATCACAGAATTCGCCTGTATGTTTACATTATTACCAATCGTGGTACCATCATAAATGACAACTCCTGGATGAATCACACAATTCGTACCAATTTTACAATGATTACCAACAAATACACCTGGTTGAATCACAGTGCCTTCTCCAATGACAGCTGTTTCGCTGATCATTGATGTTGCAGGTTCAAATGGACAAAAATGTTTAACAAGTTTGACATATGCGCCAGCCGGATCTTTTGTAATCAACAACGCTTTGCCTTCAGGACACTCAACAACCTTGTTCATTATAATTACTGAAGCTTCACTCGTTAGCAAACGAGCGTAATATTTTTCAATGTCAACAAACGAAATATCGCCAGGCGTGATCTTATGCACTTCATTAATACCGTCGGCTTCAATAGCGCCATCTCCAATTAATTCGGCACCAACAAACTTCGCTATCCATGTTGCATTGACTGGGGCTTTTAATTTCATAATATTCTAATGTTAAAAAACGTTTGTGTTGTATTCATAATCTGTTCGTGACAGCTAAATGAATTTTTAATAAAAGTAAAGATAAAAACAATACGCTTAAGATGATTGTATTTTTTTAAACAGACTGGATGATGCTAAATTGGAACAATTATTTTTTAATGCTATTAGATGACTTGCAGTACGAAAAATAAAATTGATTTGAATGCGGATACATGCAAGAAGAACGCATTCAAGTATTAACATTAAGTGAATAACTTTTCATTGAAAAAATTTTTGTCAACAAAAAAAACACATTATACTTGTGAAGGTTAAATCGCTTACTAACCCATAAATTCAAAAAACCCGATTGATTATTTCTATCGGGTTTGTTTTTTTAGAATGAAACCCTTTATCCAAAGGCATTTCAGAAAAAATAAAAAAATCAATTTTTGTTTTACAAATGCGGTAACAGTTTATATGCACCTGAACGAACACGCAAAAAAAGAATGCATTTTTATTCATTACGTTGCAACAATCAATAAAATCAAAAATTATTTTTTAGGTCGATTCCGCTTTATTGAATTATTTTTAGCCACAATAAATCAGAGTTATGTTACAATCAATGACAGGTTTCGGACGATCAGAATTTAACCTTGGCGACTATGTTTGCTCCTTGGAAATCCGGTCATTAAATGGAAAACAATTTGAGCTCAATTCAAAGATTCCCTCGATTTTAAAATTATATGAAATAGCCATTCGAAACCAAATTCAACAACATCTTTTACGCGGCAGTGTCGATGTAACAATTTATCTGAAACAACATGGCACATCGAAACCTGTTTCTGTCAATCTTGAACTTGCCAAATATTATCATGATGCCATGAATCAAATTGCAGACGAACTGAATCTCGAAAAGAACGATATGTTAGCGACTTTGATGCGCATGCCGGAAATCGTATCAACAATCAATGACACTCTCGATGAGACACTATGGAATAATCTCTCCACAAAAATTGACGAAGTATGCAGCATTCTAAATAAACATCGGCTTGAAGAAGGAACCATGCTTGAACGTCATATACTAGCGAATGTCCAATCGATAGAACGGATGTGTCATGAAGTCAATCCATTAGAGACAGGACGTTTAGAGAGACTACGTGAAAAATTAAATAATTCGTTACACGATCTTATTCATTCAAACTCAATCGACAAGAATCGTCTTGAACAAGAAGTGATTTATTATGTGGAACGATTTGATATTACTGAAGAAAAAAATCGCCTACTTCATCATTGCGACTATTTTTTCACTTTACTCAATGAAGATGCTGCAATGAAAGGAAAAAAACTTGGATTTCTGCTGCAAGAAATAGGTCGAGAAATCAACACGATGGGTTCTAAGGCAAATGATGTAGCCATACAGAAAATTGTTGTGATGATGAAGGACGAACTCGAACAAGCCAAAGAACAATTATTAAATGCGCTCTAGTTCTTTACTATTATGAATAAAATAAATCAGCTATTTTTCGCCACTTTTTTTGCAGTGAGTCTTTTTACATCTTGTATGCAATCAGACATCTATGAAAAAAATATAGCCCTGCCCTCAACGAAATGGTACGAGTCGAATAAACCTTCCTTCGTGTTTGATATCACCGACACGGTTGCAAGTTATACGATGTCGTTTACCATGAGACATACAGATGCCTATCCCTACTCGAATATTTGGCTTAATGTAACAACAATACCTCCGAATGATAAAACAGGTTCCACCGTAAAAATCGAAGTACCTCTTGCGCAGCCTGATGGCAAGTGGCTAGGGCGAGGTATGAATGAAATATGGGAACACAGGATGCCTCTTTCTAGAAATGGCGAAGCGATTTATTTCAAGAAAAAAGGCCTGTATTCAATTCAACTTGAACAGATAATGCGTGTGAATCCATTACCAGAAGTAATGAGTGTCGGAGTAAGACTCGAAAAGAATAAATAACCTTATCATAAAGCAAAGGCCTTATATGTTGAAGGCTACTCGACCGCTTTTGTATACAAGTATATTAAAACTGAAGAGGAAGAAGATGACTTTCAATTCGTTTTCATCTAAACTGAACTCGATTTAATTTATTCAAATTACATTTACAACATGTTATCCCAAATAAAAACAACACAACTTGTCAAACGATATGGCAAGCGCATCGTTGTGAAGCAAGTTTCAGTGGAAGTCAAACAAGGTGAAATTGTTGGTTTGCTCGGACCGAACGGAGCCGGCAAAACAACCTCATTTTATATGGTAGTCGGATTAATCAAACCTGATGAAGGCGAAGTGTTTCTTGATGACGTGAATATCACAAAGTTACCAATGTACAAACGGGCGCAACTAGGCATCGGTTACTTGCCGCAAGAAGCTTCCATTTTCCGAAAAATGAGCGTGGAAGATAACATCACTGCAGTGCTTGAAATTACCTCCTTATCAAAAGATGAACAAGCTGAAAAACTTGAATCGCTACTTAGCGAATTTAGACTGACGCACGTACGCAAAAGTATGGGTGATGTGCTGAGCGGCGGCGAACGAAGACGAACAGAAATTGCGAGAGCCCTCGCCGTCAATCCGAAATTTATTTTATTAGATGAACCATTTGCCGGTATTGATCCAATTGCCGTTGAAGATATACAGCTGATTGTTGAGCAATTGAAATATAAGAACATCGGCATACTCATCACCGATCATAATGTGCAAGAAACTTTATCCATTACAGACCGCGCCTACCTATTATATGATGGCAATATTCTTAAATCTGGAACGGCAGAAGAGTTAGCATCGGATGAACAAGTGCGAAAATTATACCTTGGTCAAAATTTCGAGCTTAGAAAGAAACAATCAATCTAATCAGTTGATTCATTCTTGAATGAACATTGATTCATTCCACTTTTACTAAATAAAAAATTATCTTTACGCTCATTCTATCAACAAACTAGCACCCTTTTTAAAGAGAACTAAAGGTATGAGAATATTAAGTCCGGCACTGAAAGGTTTAATCAAATTGAGATGGAGCTCTATCGATAATTTTCTGCTCAATCCGGAAAGTACACAAACTATGCTATTCAATAACTTGGTGCATAGCGGACAATTTACTGAATTCGGCAAAAAATATGATTTTCAACATTTAGACAATGTCAGGGAATTTAAAAAAAATGTGCCGGTCAGTGAATATGAAGACCTGAAACCTTATATCCAAAAAATGATGGAAGGGAATCAGAATGTACTTTGGAATTCGCCAGTCACCTGGTTTGCTAAATCAAGCGGGACAACCTCTGATAAAAGTAAATTCATTCCGGTGAGTAATGAATCAATGGAAGATGGTCATTTCAAGTCGGCCAAAGATCTCTTGGCTTTATATTACCGCAACTTCCCACAATCCGGTATCATGTCTGGAAAGTGCCTCACCTTAGGTGGCAGCCATCAAGTTAATCAACTGAATGCAGACTCATATTATGGTGATTTATCGGCCGTTATGATACAAAATATGTCCTACTTCACGCAGCTGATTCGAACACCGGATATTTCCATTGCGCTGATGCAGGAATGGGAGGAGAAGATTGAAAAAATGGCTGAAAGCACCATTCTTGAAGATGTGACTATGATCGCTGGAGTGCCTACTTGGACCATTGTTTTGATCAAAAAGATTTTTGAAATTACCGGCAAAACTAACCTGCACGACATATGGCCTAATCTTGAATTATATATTCATGGTGGCGTCAATTTTACACCGTATGAACAACAATTTAAAACACTCATACCAGCACCCAACATGCATTATTTGGAAACGTATAATGCATCTGAAGGGTTCTTTGCGTCACAAGATATTATAGGACGAGATGGTCTTCTATTATTCTTAAATCATGGCATCTATTATGAATTTATGCCGATGGAAGAATACGGTAAAGAACACCCAGAAACCTTACAATTACAAGAAGTGGAAATCGGAAAGAACTATGCGCTAGTGATTAGCACGAATTCAGGTTTATGGCGGTATATCGTAGGAGATACGGTTCAATTTGTGTCGACCAACCCGTTTCGCATCAAAGTATCAGGACGAATAAAAAGTTTTATCAATGCCTTTGGCGAGGAAGTGATTGTCGATAATGCAGATTATGCGCTGGCTAAAGCATGTCGTATGACAGCTTCAGAAGTCAATGATTATACTGCAGCACCGGTTTATTTTTCAGACGATTCAAATGGTTGTCATGAATGGGCTATTGAATTTGAACGACAACCACATGACCTAGGGCATTTCATACACATCTTGGATACAGCAATTCAAGAAGTCAATTCGGATTATGAAGCCAAGCGATATAAGGATATCGCCCTGAGAGTGCCTATTGTTCATATGCTACCAAAGGGCACCTTCAATAAATGGCTGAAAAACAAAGGCAAATTGGGTGGCCAACATAAGATTCCACGATTGTGCAACGACCGTAAATTGTTAGAAGAAATTCTTGCATTAGTATCACCCCCAACAACGGCATAAGTGATTACTACAATCCTTGTCCGTTAAGCGTTTTACAACTTCCAAAAGTAAAATTTATATGCTACTTTTGCGCATGCCTCTTATAACGATTACATCCGACTTTGGAATTCAGAATCACGCGTTAGCGAGTGTAAAAGGAAGGATACTGAGCCAATTTCCTGATGCGTCGATAGTGGATATAACACATACAATAAATGGTTTTAATCTGCAACAAACCGCCTATGTGTTTAGGCAAGCTTACCGCCATTTTCCGCAAGGCAGCTTTCACTTTATTCTATCTGAATTGTATGCACATCCTAGGAGACAATTGCTGTATGCGTTCGAAGATGGACAGCATATTTTCTGCGCAGATAACGGATTGCTTACGATGCTATTCAATGATAAACCCACTCAAATATTTCGATTAACCGAACCCATACAACCGTATAACTTTATCACCGTGACCGATCTTTTTCTATCCATAGTATCGTCTGTGTTAGATCAACACAAAGTCGGTATGGAAATTGTATCGGTTGATGAGATTCAAATAAAACATACAGCCCTCGCTTCGTATAATAATGATACACTCGAGGCGCATGTTTTATACATTGATCATTTTGGGAATGTGGTCCTCAATGTGACACGCCATCAATTTGAAGACGCAAGACGAGGAAGAAAATTTACAATTCTGTTTATGCGCTATGCAGAAATTAATACAATCAGCGAACATTACAATGATGTACCGGAAGGCGACAATCTTTGTCTTTTCAATTCAGCAGATTTTCTTGAATTAGCCGTAAATCACGGTAATGCGGCCCGCTTATTCGGGTTCAAGGAAAATAATGATCAACGTTTGTTTTACAATACAATTAAAATATTTTTTGAATGATTCGTGTGGTAAAGTTGTCATTTAAACCAGCACACAGTAATGATTTCAACGAGCTTTTTGAAGAACGGAAAGAGCGAATCAAATCATTCCAAGGATGTACCTATTTAGAGCTTTGGCAAGATCATAACGAAGAAGGTGTTTTTTACACCTATAGCATTTGGGATGATGAACAAAAGTTAGAAGCGTATCGAATGTCTACATTCTTTCAGGAAACTTGGTCCATTATAAAACCTTGGTTTAGCCAAAAACCTATGGCATTTTCAGCTAACAAACGCATGATAGTATGATGACTACACTTTTTTTCGATGGTGACGAACATCAATTGATGACATATATCGCTAAACATCAATACAATCAACTTATTTTGCTAGCCGATGCCAATACAAATGGTCATTGCATTCCACTACTACGAAATTTGTTGCCCGAAGTAAAGATAGCTAGCCGTATCATAATCCCATCAGGCGAACAACACAAAACGTTGGATACTTGTTGCCTCATTTGGAACGAACTAAATCAATTAAATGCAGGTCGATCATCCTTACTCATCAATGTGGGTGGTGGCATGTTGAGTGATATAGGCGGTTTTGCCGCATCAATTTTTAAACGAGGCATAGATTTTATACATGTTCCAACAACTCTTCTTTCCATGGTGGATGCTTGCTATGGTGGCAAAACTGGTATTGATTTCAATGGTATAAAAAATAATCTTGGATTATTTCAAGAACCTTTGGCTATCTATATTCAACCGAGATTTCTGCAAACATTACCTGATCGAATCCTGAAAAGTGGATTAGCGGAATCTATCAAACATGCCTTATTGACTTCTCAAGATCAATTGAACCTATGCTGTAATGATGCAATCGAAAATTTAATGACAGTCGAAGCCATACGATCATCACTTGAACGTAAAATATCGATTGTTGTAAATGACCCCAACGATTATCATACTCGCCAAACGCTGAATCTAGGCCACACGATAGGTCATGCAATCGAAAGTTATTTTCTGCAAACAAGTACGCCTATTTTGCATGGTGAAGCTGTCATTCTCGGATTATTGCATGAACTTAAACTAAGTGAAGATTTTTTTGGATTATCAAAAACAGTGCGACAAGATGTCTATTCGATGAAGGAAAAATATTTTCCTAATCTACACCCTACGTATTCATATGAAAACATTCGCGACTTTCTACTACATGACAAAAAAAATGCAGACGGAATACGAATGAGCCTGCTAAGAGATATTGGACATTGTGAGATACAAGTACTCGTTTCGGAACAACAAGTAAGGGAAACATTTTCAACATGACAATAAAAGCCACCTTGGGCCCATTGAAAGGGGCTGTTCAATTACCTGCATCAAAATCTATCAGCAATCGCGTGTTGATGATACAAGCAATGTGTAAACACGAAATACATCTTGATAATTTATCCGAAGCGCACGATACAGTGATTTTAAAAAACTTACTTGAACGTATCAAAAAAACGACAGAAGATAGTACGCTCGATGTAGAAGATGCAGGAACACCTTTTCGATTTTTGACAGCTTACGCATGCACTCAACACGGGCGAAATTTCGTACTTACGGGTTCGAAAAGACTTTGCGAGCGCCCTGTACGCGATCTGGTAGAAGCGTTGCAATCAATCGGAGCCGATATTGAATATCTTGACAAGGATGGATTTGCACCGCTATTAATCAAAGGAAAAAAACTTCAAGGTGGCTCGATACAGATTAGAGGCGATGTTTCTTCACAATTCATTTCTGCCCTTTGTCTGATTGCGCCTAGCTTACAAAATGGACTTCATATCGAAATTCTGCAACAAAAAGTTTCCTCCTCCTATATTGAAATGACATTGGCGGTGATGCGTGAATTTGGTATTCAGTACACTGAAGCTTCTCAACAAATCACTATACCGCAACAAGATTATACAGCAACAAATTATTGCATAGAAAATGATTGGAGCAGCGCCACCTTCTTTTATTCAATGGCCATAATAGCCGATGAAGCAGAAATAACGATGAACGGTTTACAAGAAAAAAGTTGCCAAGGCGATTCAAGGATCCAACACATTGCTAAACAATTTGGGGTTGAAACCATATATGAAAGCAACAACCTTATTATTCGAAAGAAACTAACAACGCAACTAGCGACTGATAAAATTATTGATTTATCGTCTCAACCTGATTTAGCAGTACCATTCATTGTTGCATGTGCATTAAAATATCCAGACATTCAAGTGACAGGAATAAAGCATCTTGAATTAAAAGAAAGTAAACGAATAACAGTATTACAAGACGAACTGAAAAAGATCAATTTAGCGCTAATGTATTCCAATGACCTATTGACATTTCAGGCAATAGATACAACAACTAAAGCAGATGACATTCAATTCAATACATACAACGACCACAGAATCGCTATGGCCTTATCAATGCTTGCTCTTGCAGACTACACAATAACCTTGGATAATGCAACTTGTGTTGAAAAATCATTCCCCCTTTTCTTCACTCAATTACAACAGGTAGGAATAAAGTGCATAACTATGTGATGAACGGAGAAGCAAAACTTGTTACAACCAAACTTTATACCGATTTTTACGCATGAATTTGAAATTAACTAGACCTATAGCCTGTGTTGATCTTGAGACTACGGGCGTTAGTGTCACTCAGGACAGAATTGTTGAAATATCGATTATCAAAATTCATCCCGATGGCCAAAGAGAAGTGAAAACCAGGCGAATTAATCCTGGCATTCCAATTCCTATCGAAACATCAAAAATTCATGGCATCTATGATGCAGATGTCGCAAACGAACCTAGCTTTAAAGAGTTAGCAAACAGCATCAAACAATTTTTAGAAAATTGTGATCTGTGCGGCTTTAATTCAAACAAATTCGATTTCCCAATTTTAACAGAAGAATTCTTCCGTGTTGGACTCGATGTGAACTTCAGAGACAGGCACCTAGTGGATGTCCAACAAATATTTTTCAAAAAAGAACCTCGAACCCTTTCTGCAGCTTATAAATTTTACTGTGGCAAAGAACTAGTAGACGCGCATAGTGCCGAGGCTGATGCAATGGCCACCATGGATATACTATTTGCACAAATCGCTCATTATGATGACCTTAGTGACTCTGTAGAAGAATTAGCCATCTTGTCGAAAGGTGAAGATTTTTTAGACTACTCAAGACGAATTAAAATTGTAAACGGCATTCCTCTTTTCAATTTTGGAAAATTTAAAGATAAGGCTGTTACCGAAGTCCTTAAAAAGGAACCACAATATTATGACTGGATGATGAAAGGCGATTTTGCATTGGATACGAAGAATGTCTTATCAAAACTCTTTCATGATATGATGTTTAAAAAAGTTTAAACAAAATAAACACCCTCATTTATTGATTTGTTGTAATTATGCATTTAAATTCCCAATTCTAAACACCACTTCTTGAAGAAGATAGTCATCATACCAACGTACAATGAATTAGAAAATATCGAAAAAATAATTCGAGCGGTATTTTCTTTGCAAGAACTATTTGATATCCTTATAGTAGACGATGGTTCACCTGATGGGACAGGGAACGTGGTTAAGCATCTTCAAACAGAGTTTAAAGACCGCTTATTTATCCTCGAACGAAAAGGCAAACAAGGACTTGGTACTGCCTACATTGCAGGATTCAAATGGGGACTTCAGCAACAATATGATTATATGTTTGAAATGGATGCTGATTTTTCTCACAACCCTAAAGATTTAGTGCAATTGTATGAAGCATGTCATATCCATGGTGCAGATATGAGTGTTGGTTCAAGATATATCAGAGGTGGTCGAGTAGAAAATTGGCCGCTAAATCGTGTGTTTATTTCCTATGGCGCATCGGTATATGTTCGATTAATTACTTGGATGCATGTAAAAGACTGCACCGCAGGTTTTGTTTGCTATAAGCGTGAGATACTTGAAAAAATATCCTTAGACAATATTCGTTTTATAGGATATGCCTTTCAAATAGAAATGAAATACAGAACATGGAAGGCTGGCTTTACAATAAAAGAAATTCCAATTACGTTTATAGACCGCAAAGAAGGCCATTCTAAAATGTCAAAAGGCATTATTAAAGAAGCCATTCTTGGCGTTTGGAAAATGAAATTCTCTTAATCGATCCGTCCATTTCATCCCACTCAAATCAATGAATGATGGGAATTATTTTGGTAGCACAAATACAATGCTATTCAATTCAACGATAGATCCCAATCAATAACAAGCCATTGATCACATAAAAAAAACCTTCGAAATTTCGAAGGTTTTTAATGTTGTTATTTATCATTTCCAACTTGACTTCCTGGCGTCACATCTGAATCAGGAGGAGTACCATCATCTTCTTCGTCGGTATTTATTTTTAGATTTTTACTTCGTTCATCAACACCTGACTTGTCAATATACTCAGGTCTGTTAGTGTCATAAATAATTCTCTTCTCAGGCAAATCACCAATAATTCTGAACTCAGTACGTCTGTTATATTGACGACCTGTAGGATTATCTTTTCCTTTGATGTCATTTGGCGCAATAGGATTTTTTTCACCTTCACCTCTTGCTACCATTCTACCTCTATCAATACTTTTGCTTGCCATATATGACATGACAGCTTGTGCTCGTTTCACTGACAATTCATCATTATACGCATTCTCTCCTTTGTTATCTGTGTATGATCTAATTTCAACACTTACCGAAGGATTATCTTGCAAGAATTTCACTAATGAATCAAGGGCACCGTATGAATCAGGTTGAAAATCTCCCTTATCAAAATTGTAGTATACATTTTGAACATGAAATTCAAAGTCCTTCGTAATCTTATGCATATAAATCGTGACCATCGTCGTATCATCAGGATCCATCGTAGATTTTCCTGAAGTACTTATCGTCGTTCTGCCCGATATATAACCTGCTTTGTCAGCTGTGATTGCATAATTGTTACCCATTGGCGTGTAGAAAAGGAAATTACCTTCTTTCGAGAAAAATGTATCCTTTACTGCAGCTGTGGCTTCGTCACTCATTTTGACAACAGCTTGTGTAATAACAGCATTTGTCAACTCATCCACTACAATCCCTTTGACATAGAAACTTGGTTCTTTAATGACTCTCCAAATATCATCGCAACAAGTAGGATTTTTAACAAAATAGCTACCTAAACGATTTGAAACCACATACCCATTATCCTTTTCACCATTATCCTGAATATAATACATGTCATCTGCAGGTGAATTGATTGGGAATCCAAGATTTGATAAATTGGTATAACGTGTAGGACCGCCATCAGCAGAGTAAATATCAAATCCGCCAAGACCTACCCATCCATTGGACGCGTAATACAATTTACCATGTTTAGAATCATAATAAGGCGTTACTTCATCATATGGTGAATTCAACTTCTTACCACAGTTTTGAGGACGACGATATGTTTTACGAGCGGAATCATAGACTGAATACCAAATATCAAACCCACCAGCACTTTGTAATTTTCGATTCGATGAGAAGTATAACACTTCTTTCTTTCCAACCATTGCACAATAGGGATTGGTATTTGATGAACCTTCTTCATTGATAGATGGGTCAGGATCTTGAGGACTTCCCCATACGCCTGTCTTTTTATTAAATTCAGAAACATAAATCTTACACGTAATCTTCATGCTATCATCTTCCTTACATTTTGTAAAGTAAAATCTATTTCCACCAGGACTCCATGAACCATTACCTACGTGATATTTAGGATCATTGAATCGACCATCTTCAAATTTCATAGCAACTTCAAAACTATCTTTTACACGCGTGTGGTCATACTCCTTAGGAGCCCACATAAACCTAGATACAAAATCCTTGCGTTTGTCTTTACCATACACAATAATCTTGTTCTGATTCATAGTCGCAAATAACAATGCAGTATCACCCAACGGCAATGGTGATAATTCTGTATAGGCCGTATTTACATTTGGACCTGCATTTTTTACAAACGCCTTACCAGGATTATTCAATGAGTTTATGGCCATGATACAACCGTCTATTTCACGTTGCGCATAAACCTTCATCTTCTTATTTTTGCCTCGATAATTTTTGATATAGATTTTGAAATTTTCGATTGCTTTTTCATAATCACCATTTTGCTTACGCATGATACCTTCCTTGTAAGGACAATCAGGATATAATTCAGGTGAAAGCTCATACGCTTGCATATACGCCTCGGCGGCAGGCGGATAATCGCGAGTTTTATAAAGACACTCGGCTAACATATACGTGACGTATACATTACGTGGTTGCTCCTTTTTTAATTGAGCATAATATTCTTCGGCTGAGTAATAACTCCCTTCTCTGAATAATCCATTTGCCCACGCCATTTTTTTCTTAAATGGCAGTTTCGATGCGGGGTCTTCTTTGCCATCTGCAAACACATGTAAAGTTCCCAATGTAATAAAAGCACCGATTAGTGAAAATAACCAAAATTTTCTTCTCATCCCTTGAATGTTATATAGCTGTAAATATATAGGTATTAATTTGAAAAAGGAAGTCCTCTTGTTTTTTTTTTTAAAATCTTGAGCAAGGGAAAATAATTTTTCTCGCAAAGTCAAGTGGATTAGGCTTTATGTATCGAAGTGTAATTTCGAACCCGCCATTTCCTCCTGAGGCCACTTTCAAATCAGAGGTATTATAATCGTAGGCAAAACCTAGACGAACACCCTGAAATTCCATCCCCGCTGTAATTAATGTCGCATCGCCTTTACGTACCCAACCACCTAAAAATACGCTCGTTGCAACAGAACGAACATCTGGTGAACCTACAATGTACATAAACTCAGAACCTGCAATTAATTCTGTGGCAGACGACTGTGTCTGATACATCACTGCGGGACGAATACTTAAACGATCGCCTGCATTCCATTCGAATCCTAGTTGTGTATTGATGCGAATGCCTAAGCCAACTTCATTATTCTTTTTCTTTTCAAATGATTCACGTGGCTGATTTAGATTATGACCTGCAACACCAAACTGATAGGCAAATCGTTCACCGATTCTATGCCCCCAAGACAATCCTGCATTCGCTGTAAAATATTTTACTTTAGGATTGATTTGCTCACCTGTTGTTCCGGTCTGAAAACCACCATTATAGAACTCATCCTGCCAATACAAACGGGATAAATCAATGGTCTTTTGAACATAACCTCCTTGTAATCCAACAGATAAACTCTTATTATCATCTTCGCCTAAAAATTTATGATAGGCAAGAGATCCTAATGCAGTAAGGTTCGCAAGATTACCATCACCAGATCGGTCATTATAGATAGCCAATCCACCACCTAAATAATCAGAAATTGCCACATCTTTGAATAATTGTGCATCCACAGAGCCTCCAAACGTTACATAAGGCGTAGTGACACTTGACCACTGATTTCGATAAATACCAGTCACTCGGTACTGCCCGTTAAAATATCCTGTCAATGCAGGATTCAATATCATAGGAGCACCATTAAACTGCGAAAAATGCATATCCTGCGCTTGCGCAGAAAAGAATGCGGCGACCGCAAATGCTGAAACTGCTATTTTTTTTGTAATCGATTGAATGTTCATGTTATTACTCTTTTTTATCTGATTAAAGTTACATTTCCTTGTTTATAAAATTTCTTACCTGTTGATGTCGTAGCATCAATCAAGTAAACATATGTGCCAAGTGGCTGAGGCACTCCGTTAAATTGTCCATTCCATCCCTGATTAATATCAGTGGTTGAAAATATCATTTGCCCCCAACGATTAAATATTTTAAAATAATTTAATGTCGCAATACCGCGTTTAATAATTCGTAATTCGTCATTTATGCTCGTGCCTGAACCCGGACTGAATGCATTCGGCAAATCTAATATAGTTTCCGGAGAAACAAAAACAGTCAATGAATCATACGCAGGGCATCCAAATTCGGTAGTACCTGTTACAATATACTTGGTTGTCACTGGCGGTGAGGAAATAGGATTCTTGCTATTTTTATCGGTCAAATGATAATCAGGGAACCACGTAAAGAATGAGCAATTCCCAAAAGGCATAAATTCAGTCGTTTCACCAGGATATAAGGTGACATCATCACCTGCATCAATAACGCCTTCAGCCGCAACCGCAATTTTAACTAAATCTGTATCCACACAACCAAGTGCACTTGTCGAATACACGGTGTAGGTGGTTGTGGAAATTGGACTTCCAATTGGGTTAGCAATGGTCGAATCGTTGACATAGAGCCCCGGTGTATAGACATAACTGACACCGCCAATGGCATTAAACTGAACGGAATCTCTTGGACAAATTGTTGTGGTCTCTGGTGTTATGATAGCAAACTCGGTAGGGAACACCGTAACAAGCACCAAATCAGTATCTGAGCAACCAATAGGAGTTGAAACGATCACCTGCATATTGGTATTTGTATGCCCGCTAAAAATTGGATTTTGCAAGGCTCCATTATTTAAATTAGCACTTGGTGTCCAAGCATAGCTGTAGTTTGGATACCACGTCGGATCAACTATTACATGCAGTTGAACGGTATCATTATCGCACATTTCCCTATCGGCACCTGCAGTAATCACCGGAACAGGTTGCACATCAATACTGAATGATTTCGTCATTGGGTTACAACCAGGAAATGTTGCTACCACGGTATACGATATAGAAGAATCCGGAATTGAAAGTGGATTATCGATGGTTGGATTATTCAGATAGGTTGATGGGAACCAATTGTATTGAAACAATGGATGACCGCCCACTGTAATCTGCACAGTTGAACCCTGACAAACCGTTGTATCGCCATTAAACAAGGTGATATCATTTGGCAATACCAATACTTGCATCGTATCATCACCCTGACATCCTAATGCCTGAGGCTCTACATGTAAAATAATTTCGGCATTCCCCGTGCTATTGAAGGTGGCTGTGGTATTCAATGTATTGATCGACGAAAGCGTGCCTGCACCCGTGATTGACCAGGAATAAGTATAAGGCTGATTCGGAATAATCGTAGGATTGAATGGTATACTCATTCCTAAACACACGATCGAATCATTACCTATTGACACCGTCGGAGGTTGATTGATTGATATCGTAATTGAATCACATTTTGGCGCACAACCTGATAATGACAAGGACGCACAAACGATATACTGCGTTGTCGTATTCGGACTTACTATAGGTTGCTTCACTGTTGTGCTCGAAATATTTGTAATTGGTGTCCAGTTGTAAATCAATGAATCAGAACCACTCACTAAGATTTGTACGCTGTCTTCACGGCATACTGTTGTATCAGGCGTGATGATGTGCATCTTGATACTGTCACTAATAAACAGACTAACTGAATCAACTATATTACCACTACAAGGTGCTAATTGATAAATTTTTATTTCCTCATCAGGCTCGTTGATACCATCTTGTAAAGCGGTAAATACAATATACGCTAATGTATCGCCCGCTGGAATTGTTACCTGACCAACTGGAGAACCTGGAGGAATAGTTGTTACTGCGTAATCTCCCGGATAGGTGGCAACACCTCCAAGCTGATAGTTAATAACATAAGGCAATGGACCGCCTACTGGACGAGTTACTTTTACAAATCCTGAAGCGCACCCTTCTACGATATAAGGATACGGATTCAACAGATTCGAAATAGGCGTGAATGAAATTGCGTTGGAAGAGAGACTGCCAGCCTTCAGAAATACACCAGTATCATAAATTTGATCAGATGCATCTGAAACTGCTAATTTCAAATGATAAGTTGAACAAGGCTGAACAACAGCCAAAGCTGTTAATTTCTTGGAAAAACCTGTATAACTCATTCCCGTCAACACTCCAATATTAAAACTATCTACATTCGAAACATACAAATTCGTAAATGGCCCTAAACCACCTGTATTATTATAACAAGGGTTACCAGGAGTTGCCCCAGCCCCATTATTAATAGTGCTAATTGCAACAGGATAATTGGTACCAGGTATCAAAGCTATATTCGCAGCACTTAAAGCACCTGAAAATGGGCCAGTGATTCCAGGGCCACTAATAAAAAACCCAAAAATGTCATTAATCGAACAATTGAAAGTTGCGTATTCTTCACTCCCAAATACATAATCAAACTTAACGGTGTCTCCTAATGGTACAAAATCGAATTCCAGCACACAAGCATCTTGAATAGCAGGTCCATTACCTAAAATAAATAAGTCAGGATCAGAATTACCATTTGTCACACTGGTAGCAAATAATGGAGCACCACATGTACCTGGTGAGGATGCTAACGGAATATTGACTCCGTAAGTGACCCCAGTTGTGACAATATTCCCGCTCGAAAGCACCACTCCACTATCTAATCCAAAAACCGTATTCGGTGTTGCATAGAACTTGCCGGCTGAAACAGCCGAATCACATTGACCAAAAAAACCTGCATTACTTACTGTTACACCAGTTCCAGCCATCATTTGAGCCAGAGATGTTGCGTTTGGAGTATTAACAACTGAAGTCATTTGAGAAAACCCAATACCTACTGAACCGAAGGTCATCAAAAATGCTAAAAACAAGGTTACACCACGTTTTGGAAACATCCCGAAATTATAATTCTTATGCAAACTTTTCATGTTACGAATTTTCAAATTTAATCCAATTTTATTTATTACACAATTTCTTCTCAGTTATTTGGTCTTTTTATTTCAAGACCTCAATATCCAAGATTTCAATTTTGACGCGAGTGATATTCAAAAAATTATTCTTAGGTTTGTGTTTATGGCTCAACGTGCGAATCCAAAAAACACCTCTTCAAAAAAATCCTCATTAAAAAACACTGCTGAAACTGAGAAACTATCCGGTTTTTCTTTCGTAAGAGACGGCCGATTGAAGAAAATCGTTGGACTGCTCTTCCTTTTATTTGCTGCCTTCCTTGCCGTATCGCTGAGTTCCTACCTTGTCACCTGGCAAAAAGATCAAGACAACATATTGAATGCTGGTAACGGAATCGATTTCCTATTGCACAATACTCATGACATCCTTAATCAAGGCGGACATCTTGGCGCCTTCCTTTCTCATCAACTTATCTTTAATGGCTTCGGCATCTCATCATTTATTTTTGTATTGCTCTTTTTTATTTGGGGCTTGAACCTGCTTCTGCCCCGTCGTATAGCATCCACACTCAAAACGATCTTCTATTCCAATCTCTTTATCTTGCTGTTAAGTCCGGTATTCGCTTATTTTTTCTCGACTGAAAAATATGCGCTCTCCTTTGGTGGCGCATTGGGCGAAAAAATTATTACTTTTCTACATCAGTTTGCAGG
>Ga0114958_10000799_pt1 | contig 26297 bp, 18 predicted proteins | sample C_130208_EF_Meta_FD_89577 | JGI IMG/M metagenome (GOLD analysis project Ga0114958, IMG submission 89577) | Freshwater microbial communities from Lake Croche, Canada to study carbon cycling - C_130208_EF_MetaG | ecosystem: Environmental > Aquatic > Freshwater > Lake | place: Lake Croche, Canada... | reverse complement strand
GCCCGTCTCGAAGAGTTGCCACTCCGGTTTGTGCGCGGGATCGAGCTTGGCTTGGACGGCGCGCGCGGTGGCGGGATTAGCGAAGATGCGCAGCTGCGGAAATTTTTTCAGCCCCTCGATGCCGGCGGCGTGGTCGCCGTGTTCGTGGGTGAGGAAGATGGCGTCGATCCGGGCCAGCGATTCGCCGACGGTGGCGAGGAGTTGCTCAAGTTTACGCGCGGAAAAACCGGCGTCGATGAGGATGCGCGCACCCTCGGTGACGAGCAGGGCGGCATTGCCCGAGCTGCCGCTACCGAGGATGGAAAAACGCATAGCCATGGAGCTGCGGTTCAACGCCGCGCGCGGGACGACGGCAAGGGGTTTCGCGCAGCTGCGCGAAGTTTACCAAGCACAGAGGGCATCAATGCCGGCGGCGGAGCCGTCGCGGGCCCAGCTGTCGAGTTGCGCTTGGTCTTTGAGTTGTTGGCCGCGGGCGCGAGGCACGGCGGCGAAGGCGTTGGCGCATTCGGCGAGTCCGGTCATATCGCCCCAGAGTTTTTCAAATTGGGCTACAGGATAAACGTCTTCTTGACCGTGGCCCCAGCGTTTTTTCACGTCTTTGAGCGTCACGTAGGTGGGCACGCGCGCCGCCATCGCGCGCACGGCGGCGGCGGTGCGCTCGGGATAGGCCAGTTCGGCGCGAGTGAGTCCGAAAAGCGCGAGTAGGCGGTCAATGTCGATCCAGCACGTGTTGGTATTGTAATAAGTCAGATTGAATTCGTCGGACTCACGTGGGAGCGCGAGGCCTTCGACGAGGCGTACGCGGCCGTCGACGCGAGCGAGCCCGCCGCCGTGATCTTCGACGCGGCGCGGGATAACTTCCCAGCCGAGGGTGGCTTGGCTGGCTTGGAACCAGCCGACAAGGGCGGGATCGAGTGTGGCGCCAAGCGTGTCGATGTTGTGCACGAGAAGCGTGCGGAGTTGCGGACGCAAGGCGAGTAGGCGAGCGAGCGTGCCGTTTTTGAGTAGATTTGGGATTTCGAACCAATGGCCAACGGGATGGAGGCATTGGCCGGGAAGATTATCAGTGTAATCAGCGCCTTCGCCGATGGTCTGCGCCCACTGCGTGAGCGCGGCCCGGACGCTCTCGCGCATTTTTTCTTTTTGTTCGTCGAGTTTTTGTTGGGCTGTTTCTTCCCAAGCAAAAACGAGGTCGCGCACGGCGGGCACGAGACGCAGGCCGATCGAACGGCCGGGCGAAATGAATACGCTGCGATCGAGTGCGTCGAAGTGGTGGGCGCCAAAATAATCGGCGATGGGTGCGTGCGTGAGATTACTCGTCGTAAACACGTGCGGTACCTCGGCGCCGTAGCGCGCGGCCGTGTGGCGTGATTTCGCGAGATGGACCTCGGCGAAGCTGCGGTGTTGGCCGGCAAATTTGGCGAACGGGTGAAGGGCTTTGACCACGCCGGCGCCTTGGGTCCAACGCGAGCCTACGCCAGCGGCGTAGGTGACGACGGCGCATTCGCCGCGGCGGAGAGCGGCTTCACCGGCGGCCCGCAAGGCGGCGGGCGAGGCTAATAAGTTAAAGAGCGCGTCGGCGGCGACGTCTTCGATTTTGGTTGAAGGCGCGAGACGGTTCATCGCGAGGCCGATGCGGCCGGCGCGGAGATCGGCGCGGATGTTTTCGTGTTGGGCGCGGTCGAAGCCGTTGGCCGCGAGTAGGGCGTCGAGATTATGGGTCGTGCGCGCGGCTTCTGAGGACGCGGGCAGGAGTCGATCGAGTAGCGTGGGCAACGCAGCCGTGAACGCGGGTGCGGTGCGGGTGGCCCGGGTGAATTGGGCTACGTCGGTGCGCTCGCGCGGCGTGAGCGCGCGGGCATCGCAACGCAATAGCGCGGGTACGGTGAGTTGATAAAACTCGACGGGGAGCAGTGCATCGACTCCGGTGAGCAGCGTGGCAACCGAACCGTTTTCGTTGATCGCGAAATCGTACACGACCGGATCCATCGCGAAGGGGAGCGAGGCTTGGAGTTCGCGTTTCGTGGCCAGCATAATCTCCGCGAGCCGGTCTTGGGCTTCAGCGCGACGGTGCGGGGCAAAAATAAAACCCATGCCGCCGCCGGCCATGCCGCCGAGCATCCAGAATCCCCAGAAATCGTCACCGAAGGCGGCGCGGGTGCGCTCGATGAGTTGCTCAGTGTAGCGATTGCTCACCCACGGAATCATCGTTTGCAACGGGCCGAAGAAATTTTCGGTGAGCGCGCGGCCGAGGCCGCGAATGTCGCCGGCTGCAAGTAGCGCGAGGATGTCATCTAGCGTGGCGACGGCGCGGCGTCGGGCACTAAGCTCGGGCTCGCTGCGGAGGAGATATTTTTCCGTGGCCATCTCGAGGATCGGGCCGACGTTTTGGGCCATGCCGCCGTGGACGAGCACGAGCGAATCTTGGAGTTTTTTTCGCGCCGCGGCGGAAATGCGATCGAGGCCGAGAAGGGTGTGACGCGGCAGCAGACAACCGCGGCTGATACCATGTTCGGGGTCACCGGGTTGCGCGCGGGCGCCCTCGATGAGTTTGATACCCGGCCATAGGCCGCCGGAATCCTGCCAACCGCCGCCGGAGCCGCCGATCCATTCACCCAGAATGGCGCGGGCGGCGACGATGCGACGCTCGGTTTCGTCGCTTGGGCCGTTGAGGGCGCGGATCTGGCCGGTCGCGCGCATGCATACGCCGATTAGCGCCCCGAGGAGATTGGTAGAAACGGCGAGTCGCGAGCCTTTCGGGATACGGTTAACGTTACTGACGAGTTCGAAGCCACGACCTGGGCCGAAAATTGTAGCGAGGAGCGCGCCGAGGCTCGCACCGGAGCGCTCGATACCCGGCGGAACAAGTCCAGCGGCGATGACGGCCGCTTTTAATAACCCGAGATAGTCGCGGCCGAAATCAAAAACATCGTCAAGCGTCGTGAGCGTCGCGGTGGTCTCGAGGTCGACGCTGGCCAGCCGGATGACTGGCTCATCGATTACGCGGAAATACGCTTCTACGGGCGGGCGCGGTGCGGCGTCGCGGGCGTGGACGCCGAGATCGACGGAGATATTGAGCACGCGCGCGCCCTCGGGAAAATCCATGCCGAGAAAAAAGATGTCGCTCCAGCCACAGTGGGTAAGGTCCATGCGTACGGGCGTGAGTTCACGCAGGAGCGGGTAGGGGGCGTTGGAGTTTTCGTGGGCGAGGAGCTCGGGCCGTACGCGTAGCGGTTGGTCAAGTGGATGGCCGAGGCGGAACATCCAGGCGTTGCCTCGGGTGGATCGGACGGTGCGGCGGACTTGGTCGGCGAGCGTTTGAAACGCGAGGGCGTGATGGGCGGAGGCTAGGGCGCTTGAGAGTGTTTCGCTCGGGCCATGGGTGGCTTGGGCCGCGGCGAATACGGAAATAGCTTCCTCAAAGCGGCGCTCGAGCAAGTGACGAAACCCCTGGTACGGCACGCGGCCAAGGCGCGGGAGGTCAGGGCGCGCCGGAAGGTGATAGCGGTGAATCGCGGTGATGAAAAACAGGGCGCGAACGCGTTGATAGAGGTTAGATTCGCGGCGGCGGAAGGAGTCGAGTTCGGCGCAGTCGGCGAGGAGTTGTGCTAAGGAGCGGCCTTGGCACCACGTGTCGATGGCTTGGTCGCGCGTCGCGTCGTCGTCCGCGGCAATAAGATTGGTGACGCAGGCGCTCATGGTTTATCGTGGCGGATGGCAAGGAGCTCGACGAGCTGGGTAAGAACGCGATCGCGGTCACGGCCGGAAAGGGAGAGCGCGAGTTGCGCGAGTAACAGACCGTACGGCGCCCCAATGTCGTAGCGACGTCCCGCGATAGAAAACGCGAGATAGCGCCGGCGGGCTGCGAGCGTATGCAGCGCAGGGGAGAGGCCAAGTGATTGATCGGGTGCGGCGGCGTGTTGCTCGTCGAGGATGTTAAAAAGATCGGGTCCAAGCACGTGCAGACCAAAGAAGCATAGATAAAAACCAGCGCGCTGGCCGGGGACGATCAGCTGTTGCTCGGCGACGGTGGGCGTGGGTTTTTCAAGGACGTTATCGATCTGGTAAATCGGACGGTCGCCACCGATGAGTTTACCCCCAACGGCACCGTAGGATGTTAGTTGGCTCTCGCGAGTGGGTTGAACAGCGGAGACAGAGGCATTTTCGACGACGGCGATGTCAATTAACTGGCGGGCGCAACTGGTGGCGCCGTGCGCGACGTGAAGATGATCGCCCACTAGGTGAAGAAACGGTTGATCGCCTACGAATTCACGACCGCAGAGAATGGCGTGACCGTAGCCTCGAGGAGTGGGTTGAGCGATGAAGCGTACGCGAGAGCGAAGTGCGCCGCAGGCCTCGGCGTAAGCCGTCTCGTCGCCGGGGCAGACAACGACACAAAATTCCTCGATTCCGGCCCCCGCGGCTTCCTCAAGCACGATCTGAAGCGCGGACTTGGATTCACCCTGCTGGTCGATGAGGGTTTGCAATGGGAGCGTGCGCTGGCGGGGGTTGGCCGCGGTGATGAGGGCTTTGCGGATGGGCATGGGGCGAGTTGGAAAACGCTCATTCAGCGTGGCCTCGGCCGGCGATTCAATCGGAAAGGGCGAGCTTGCGGTCTGACCGTGGCGGTTGACGGAGGGGCCTTTTATGCTATCTACTGTATCTCCATGCCCACGAAATCTGTCGCCAAAAAAGTTACGTCGCGCTCCGTGCCGGCTGCCGCGCCGCGGGTGCTGCCTGGGGTGGTATCGATCACGCGTCAGGTGCATTTCAACTCGGCGCATCGGCTGCACAATCCTACCAAGAGTCAAAAATGGAATTTTGCGCACTACGGCTTGTGCACCAATCCGCACTGGCACGGGCATAATTACGTCCTCGAGGTCACGGTGCGAGGTGCGCCTGATCCCGAGACTGGTTACATCATGGATTTGGGCGATTTGAAGCGCATCTTGCACACCGCTGTGGTGGATAAATGCGATCACCGTAACCTTAACGACGAAGTCGATTTCCTGCGCGGGGTAATTCCTTCGACGGAAAATCTCGTGATCGCTTTTTGGAACGAGATTGCCCCTTGCATCTCGGCTGGACGGCTGCACTGCGTGCGGCTCTATGAGACGCCTCGCAACTTCGCCGAATATCACGGCCCCGACGTCGATTAAACTCCCTGTGCCAGTTTCCCTTTTTTTACAAGGGGCTACGGTTATCGTCCCCACCACTGGTATCGCCCGACTGAACTACTAAAACGAGATGAAGAAGAAACCGATGTATCTGCATCACACCGCTGGTGGCGTCGCCCCTTTGGTGAATCGCACCTTTGACGCGACGTTCAAAACTGACGCCGTTTACCAGAAAGCCCTGCCCGATATGATGGAAGCGGTGAATGCCGCCGATGGTGCCCGCGTGCCCATCCAGCAAGTCGGCTGTGCTAATTTTCGGCTGCCGCTGAAATTCCGCGCGGCCAACGGCAACTTTCATACGCTCGAGACGAGTGTCACGGGTACGGTTTCCCTCCAAGCCGGCCTCAAAGGCATCAATATGGGCCGCATCATGCGTTCCTTCTACGAACACGAAGACGACGTTTTTACCTTCGACGTGTTGCGCCAGCTACTTGCGAAATATCAGCGTAAAATCGACACCTTCGACGCGCGGATCAAACTCTCGTTCTCCTTTCCGATTCGCCAAAAAAGTCTGCGGAGTGGGCTCTCAGGCTGGCAATATTACCGCGTAGCCTTTGAGGGGACGATGGACCGCACAGGAAAATACCGGCGCTTCATCGACTTTGATTTCGTGTACTCGTCCACGTGTCCCTGCAGCGCGGAGCTCGCGGAACACGCCCGCAACACGCGTGGTGTTTTCGCTACGCCGCACGCCCAACGCTCCAAGGCGCGCGTGCGCGTCGAGCTCGCCGCCGGCCGCTCGCTCACGATCGAAGATCTCCAGCTGCACTGCGCCAACGCGCTAAAAACCGAGACGCAAGTCATGGTGAAACGCGAGGACGAACAGGCCTTCGCCGAACTCAACGGCGCGTACATTAAATTCGTCGAAGATGCCGCGCGGTTACTTTACCGCGAATTGGGAACCGACAAACGCATCGTGGATTTCCAAGTCGCTTGTGCGCACCTCGAATCGTTGCACTCACACGACGCAGTAAGCGTCATCTGCAAGGGTGTGAAAGGCGGATTCACGGCAGACTTCTCTGATTTCCAATCGTTGATTTGCTGATCTTCGCGTCAGCTCGGTCACGTCATGAAGCCTAAGCCGCGAAATATAAGTTTCGCGTTCTGCGTCGGGTTTCAGCGCCAATACAAACGATGAAAGCTCCCGTCGTCCTGATCACTGGCGCCTCCCAAGGCATCGGCGCGGCCTTAGCCCGTGTATTTGCCGCGCACTTAGTGGGCGTGAAACTCGCGCTCGTGGCCCGCTCGGAAAAAAATCTGCGCTCGGTATCGAAGCGTTGCGCGCGAATGCTCATGGGCGATGCGGCGGCGGTGGAAATCTTTCCCTGTGACGTGAGCGAGGAGACCGCGGTGGCCGCGCTTCAACGCGCGGTTCTTAAACGCTTCGGCACCGTCGATGTGCTGATCAACAACGCCGGAAAATTCGAGGCGAGTGCGTTGACCGCGACGAGTGTGGCGCAATTTGATCGGATGTATGCGGCGAATCTGCGCAGCGCATTTTTAATGACGCGCGCCTTTGTGCCGGCGATGACGCGACGCCGGCGTGGCGATATTTTTTTTATGAGCTCGATCGCGGGCCTCGCGGCATATCCGGGCGGCGCGGGATATTGCGCGGCAAAATTCGGCGTGACGGGTCTGGCTAAGGTGCTTCGCGCGGAAACCAAGTCGGCTGGCGTGCGCGTGTGTTGCGTGTATCCGGGCGCGACCTGGTCGCCGTCGTGGAGTGAGAGCGGAATCGGTGCCGGGCGGATGATGCCAGCGGAAGATGTCGCGCGGGCGTTTTTGGAAGTTTACCGGCTTTCGCGCAAAACGGTCGTTGAGGAGATTGTGCTACGCCCTCAGGCGGGTGATCTCGGTTGAGGCGCGGACAAGCGGTGGCGCTGGGAGTGGAGTGGGTGTGACAGGTGCTTGCGTTGCGGTGCGCGGGCACGCATGAATTTTCGCGCTCCCCTTTACCCCTTATGAATCCTGCGGAATTGAAAAAAACGATGTCGGCTGGGCTATTGTCGTTTCCCATTACTGATTTTGATGCGGCTGGCGATTTTTGTGCCGCGACTTATGTGAAACGGCTCGAGTGGCTCATGCCCTACGGCGCGACGGTGTTATTTGCGGCGGGAGGGACAGGAGAATTTTTTTCTCTGACGGCTCAGGACTACAGTGCGGTTATCCGCACCGCGGTCACTACGTGTCGCGATGGCGTACCGATTATTGCCGGTGCTGGCGGCCCGACGAGGCAGGCAATCGCCTTCGCGCAGGAAGCCGAGCGCCTCGGCGCGCAGGGAATTTTGTTACTCCCGCATTATTTGACGGAAGCAGGGCAGGAGGGACTCGCGGCGCATGTCGAGGCGGTGTGTCGCTCGGTGAAATTGGGCGTCATCATATATAACCGTGGGGCGTGTCGTTTACAGGCTGATACATTGGTGAAAATCGCGGAACGTTGCCCGAACCTCATCGGCTTTAAAGACGGCATCGGCGAGATCGAGTTAATGTTAACGATCCGGCGTAAACTTGGAGATCGTTTTGCTTATTTAGGCGGTTTGCCTACCGCCGAAGTTTATGCGGCAGCCTATAAGGCGCTCGGTGTGCCGGTTTATTCTTCCGCGGTGTTTAACTTTGTCCCGAAGACGGCGATGGAGTTTTACCACGCCGTTGCGAAGGATGATCACGCTACGATGGGGCGGCTGCTCGACACGTTTTTTCTGCCTTATTTAGAAATCCGTAACCGGAAGCCCGGTTATGCGGTGAGTATCATCAAGGCCGGGGCGCGTATTGTCGGCCGCGATGCGGGACCGGTGCGACCGCCGCTGGTGGATTTGAGTGCCGAAGAATCGATGCGGCTCGCGGCGCTCATTAATGTCCTCGGTCCGCAATAACGTCGCTATGAAAACGACGCCCGCATCTACCCAAGTACCACGGACGCGGGTGCGTTACGTGATCGTCTTTATTTTGTTTCTACTGACTTCGCTTAACTACGCGGATCGAGCTACGCTCTCGATTGTCGGCACAATGGTTTCGAAGGATCTTAAGTTAGACGCGGTGGCGATGGGGTATTTATTCTCGGCCTTTGCTTGGTCGTACGTGTTGGCGCAAATCCCTGGAGGTTGGTTGCTCGACCGGATGGGTTCGCGCCGGATTTATGTCTGGAGCATCGCTCTTTGGTCTTTGTTTACGCTTTTGCAGGGTTGTGTCGGCGGCTTCGATGGTCGCGTAGCGGTAATGGTATTATTTGGGCTGCGGTTTTTGCTTGGGGCGGCAGAGGCGCCTTCGTTTCCAGCCAACGCGCGGATTGTGGCTGCTTGGTTTCCGACGGCTGAGCGGGGACAAGCTTCGGCGATTTTCAACTCGGCGCAGTATTTCGCTACGGTGCTTTTCGCGCCGATCATGGGTTGGATTGCTCACGCCTGGGGTTGGGAGTATGTTTTTTGGTTCATGGGTGCGCTTGGGCTCGTATTCGCCGGCGCTTGGCCGAAGTTGATTTACAACCCGCGCGAACATCCATCGGCGAACGCGGCGGAGATCGAGCACATCGAGCGGGGGGGCGGCTTGATCGACCTAGAGGCGAGTGAAAAGCCTGGGTCCAAGGCCGGCGTGCGCTGGGCGGTCATCGGTGAGTTGCTCGGCAATCGGATGCTGTTGGGTATTTATCTGGGGCAATATTGCATCACCACGCTTACTTGGTTTTTTCTGACATGGTTTCCAATCTATCTCGTCAAGGAGCGCGGTATGTCGATCTTGCAGGTCGGCTTTGTGGCTGCGTTGCCGGCGCTCTGTGGATTTGGCGGCGGAATTTTGGGTGGCTGGTTTTCCGACTGGTTAGTGCGCCGCGGAAAGTCTCTGACCTTTGCTCGCAAAACGCCGATCGTAGCTGGAATGTTGTTATCAGTTAGCATGGTGGCGTGTAACTACGTGAGCGCGCAATGGGCGGTGATCACGTTGATGAGCCTCGCGTTTTTCGGCAAAGGCGTGGGCGCTCTGGGTTGGGCAGTGATTTCTGACACCTCGCCGAAATCTGTCACAGGCCTGTGCGGTGGATTGTTCAACACCTTTGGTAATACTGCTGGTATCATTACCCCGATTGCGATCGGCTACATCTTGAAGGCGACAGGCTCGTTTAATTGGGCGCTCGTTTATGTGAGTGCGCACGCGGCGCTAGCCATCGCGAGCTACCTGCTGATTGTCGGTGAAATCAAGCGTGTGGAACTCAAGGCTAGCTGAACGCGATAACATTAAATCTATACCCCCTTTTTTATGCATGCTCCGCTTGATCGAGATTTGCCCAGCGTGGTAACTATGCGCGTGGTTCCCGTCGCGGGCCACGATGGCATGTTGCTCAATCTTAGTGGTGCACACGGACCATATTTCACGCGCAACATCGTGTTGCTTACGGATAATTCTGGCCGCACGGGTGTCGGTGAGGTGCCGGGCGGAGAAAAAATTCGCCAGACGCTGGAGGACTCGCGCCAGCTCGTCATCGGCCAGCCAATCGGCGCGAGTGCGGCGGTGATCGAGACGGTGCGCGAGAGTTTTGGTGACCGCGATGCGGGCGGGCGTGGGCAGCAAACGTTCGATCTTCGCACAACGATCCACGCGATGACGGCGATCGAGTCCGCGATGCTCGATCTGCATGGACAATTCTTGAATGTGCCGGTGGCTGCGTTGCTCGGCGTTGGTCAACAGCGCAAGTCCGTCGAGGTGCTAGGCTATCTTTTCTATGTCGGAGATCGGGCGAAAACTGATCTAGCCTATCGCAGCGAACCCGCGGCGCGGGATGATTGGCTGCGGCTGCGTCACGAAGTCGCGTTGACCACGCCCGAGATTGTGCGTCTGGCTGAAGCGGCGCAAGAGCGCTACGGTTTCAGCGATTTCAAGCTCAAGGGTGGCGTCCGTCGCGGGGAAGAAGAAATGGAGACGGTCACCGCGCTCGCGCAGCGGTTTCCGCATTCCCGCATCACGCTTGATCCCAATGGGGCTTGGTCGCTCGACGAGGCGGTGGGCCTGTGTCGCGGCCAAAATAAGGTGCTGGCCTACGCGGAAGACCCGTGCGGTGCGGAGAAAGGATTTTCCGGTCGCGAGATCATGGCGGAGTTTCGCCGTGCGACGGGTTTGCCTACCGCGACCAATATGGTGGCGACGGATTGGCGCGAATTGGATCACGCGCTGGCCTTGCAGGCGGTCGATATTCCGTTGGCCGATCCGCATTTCTGGACGATGCAAGGCTCGGTGCGCGTCGCGCAGGTGTGCGAGGAGCGCGGGCTAATGTGGGGTTCGCATTCGAATAACCACTTCGATGTTTCCCTCGCGATGTTTACGCACGTCGCCGCCGCGGCTCCGGGGCGCGTGACGGCGATCGACACCCATTGGATCTGGCAAGACGGCCAACGCCTCACGCGTGAGCCCTTGGTGATCGCCGAAGGCAAACTCACCGTACCTTCGCGGCCCGGACTCGGGATTGATATCGATCCGGTGCAATTGGAGCAGGCCCACGAACTTTATCGACGCGTCGGTGGCGGGGCCCGCGACGACACGGTGGCGATGCAGTATTTAATCCCCGGTTGGAAATTCGACCCCAAGCGGCCGTGCTTGGTGCCGTAACACGCTTGTAGGTGAGTTTTTAGGCTTCGATCGAGAGTGGACTCCGCCGCAGCACCGGCCTCTTTAATTTTATCCTCGCTGCGGGAAAAGACCGCTGGAAAATAAGAAGCCGCTAATTGTATTTCAGTTAGCGGCTACCAAAACTGGCGGGATGGACGGGACTCGAACGGAAATCGCCCATCGAAGCTAAATCACGCGTTGTCTCAGAATTAGTTGATTGTTAGTGTTTTATAACAGGTAATAGTGGCATCTACGTTTTCAGTATTGAAGCCGAACACACCATTTCTGGCAACCTTGTGGCAACCTAAAATCAGCGACCCGATCAAGCGGCTGATTCTGCCTCACACGTGCCAATTCCGCAGGCGTGCCGAAGTGGGCTCAGCAGCGTTGTAGTGCGTTTCACCGCGAAGAAATCGTTCGCCGCACCTATGCCGCATCAGGAGATCGAACCTGTTTGACGACGAAAGGGCTTGAGCTTGGCCGAAGCCTCCATCTCTCCCGCCACGAATTTGGTAAAGTCGGCAATCTCGCCTTGGACCGACGCTTTTTCCAGGGCCGCCATGTATTCGCTTCGCCGCTCTACCCGGATCACAGTCCAACTATGACCGCCGGATGCCAGCATGAGGTTCATGAGGAACCGGCCGATACGTCCGTTGCCGTCAGCATAGGGGTGGATGAACACAAAGACGAAGTGACCAAGCACCGCACGCACCGCTGCGGAGGGCTCTTTGGCGAGGGCGTCAAAGAGCGCTTCCATTGAGGCCGGGACGGCTTCAATAGCAGGTGGGACGTGGTCCGAACCCCGAATAAACACCCGCCGCTCACGGTAGCCTGCGAGCGCGGACGCGGGCAGGATGTTGGCCTGCACAGATGGGCTGAATAGCGCGCGATACCAACTCTGCAGGTCACGATCGACGACTTTGCCCGGCGACCGGCCGCGCAGCACATCACCCAAACTGGAGAGCACCTGATCAAACGCTGCCCGATATCCCTTCGCCGCCATCGCGTTGATCTGTCCTTGCTCTTCCGGGTTTTCGGTCGGATTCCACGTGCCGTCGGCGATGCGCTGAATCAGTTCCGGTGTGACCTGATAGCCTTCGATGGAAAGCGAATGATAGGCGTCATGCGTGTAGATTTCATTCACGCGTCGCAGATAGCGGAATTGATCCGGCATGGAGCGCGGCGGAGAGGGAAAATGCGCCAGCACGTCAGACCGCATTCGCGACCACATCGCTCCGATCCGTCCCGCATAGGGAGACGGCAAGACCGCCCCAACCGGCAGGCGGGCCGGTTCTGCAAACGGGTTCTGCGGTTTAATCGCGATCCCAGCGGCGAGTAGGTCTGCTTCCAAGCGGGTGGCTGATTCCGGCAAGCCGAGATGCCGCAAGCCACCGACCACGCGGCCGGCCCCGGTGACATTGACCTCGACGGCCAGCAAGGCTCGGGAAAGCTCCTCGACCCGCACCATGCGTAGCGCGAGTTCCGCACTGGTGGCGGACAGGGTAAAATAACTCGGAGTCGTGCGAATCAGCGCGAGCGCCAGCGGCATGACCTGCACGCCTTGCTTGGTCTCCGTCGTAACGGGCAGACTCTTGCGGTTGGGATAAAGCAGAATGGAACTGTTGTTGGGCAGCTTGAGGGTAAAAACACCCCCGCGGGCCGTCAGTACAATCAACTGTTTCGGGATCTGCCTGCTCGCCGTCCAGAGGTCGAGAGAATGTTCCGGCGAAAGGCAGTAGCCCTGACCGTAGCGTTGCTGCAAATAGGCCGAGACGAAGGCCCAGAAATGGAGATGCCAGAACGTGCTGTCACCCGGCCGTGCCTGTGGGGTGGTCAGGGCATACCAACCCTTGATGATCTCAACGAGAAACCCTCGTTGCTGCAAAAGCGTGCGTTCCCGCCGGGCAATTTGCGCCGTGCGGAGGATTTGGGCGGGCGCCGCGCCCTGCGCCCGGCGGAGGGCGTCTGCGAGGTCCCGTTGGGGATTGGTCGGCATTGCTCCAAGTTGGAATACTTTGTTATCATGTCAAAAAATACTTTGGTATTACGCTCATTTTTGCTTTGGTATTCTGCCGTTTCGCATCGGAGGCACCGGCGCTGGTCGGCTGATAGTTGTTCGCTCAAATCCCTCGCGCATAGCCTATGCCTTACTCGCGCACCCGCCGAAAGCTCGGCGCGTTCGCCGTCGCCTTTACGGATTACTCCTGTGCGGCCCTCGATCATCTATGCGGCGAGCATTACCAACGGCGTTTAAACGCGGGCGTTTCTAGTGCTTGTTTAATAATCGAAGAGTAGGCTCTAAAGTTAGCGGTCTTCACTGCTGAATTCGATTGGCAGTGGGGAATATGTGCTAAGCTGCGCTAAACCAGTATATCTGCGAACAACCTCACACTTGTTGTGTCTGCTGCTGTAATTATTCGGTTTCCGGAAACAGAAAAGCCGCTAACTCCTATGAGTTAGCGGCTTCCAAACTGGCGGGATGGACGGGACTCGAACCCGCGACCTTCTGCGTGACAGGCAGACGCTCTAACCAGCTGAGCTACCACCCCGTGGAAACGGGAAAGAGTTCGAAACGTAGAATTCGACTTAGGCAAGTCAAGCGCCTGTTTTTCGGCCAACGTAAAAGAACTCTGACGTTGGTCGTGCTCTCAATAGTGCCACGCCGCCTGATTGGAGCTGGATGGAGCCCGCGCGGCGATGTGTCTGTCGATTTCGCGGAGTAATTCTACATTGGTCATCGGCTGCCAACCATGACGCGAGGACGGCGGCCCATATTGAAACAAGCCGGCATCGTGCGGATTTTGTGTGGTTTGCATGAACTCATCGAGCAGGTGCACGGCGAAGTTGGAATAAAAACTATCCACCGCCGCCGCGTAGACGTGGAGTTTGCTCACGAGTTTCGTGCCGATCTGCGGCCATTGGCGAGAAAGGTATTCTCGAAGATCGAAATTGTTGGCGCGCATCGCCTCGACGACGGCGCGATCTATTTTTCCGGTATTTAAATCCCACACAGGCAGGGGATAGCCATTGGTTCCGACTGAGGTGTGTTTCCACCATTCGAAACGCCCTTCCTGCGTTCCCAGCACCGCGGCGCGTTGGCTACTGCGGCGATTCATCGTCGCACCACCTTCAAGGCCGGGCGTGGTTTTTTCGATAAAGGCGTTTTCGTCATCGTAAATATTTACACCGCCGTAATAAAGCCGGAAATCCACCGGATCCGGCGAAAATGCCCACGCCCCGCCGAAAACGTCTGGATAATAAAGCTGCAACGCCAACGAGCCCCAGCCGCCCGTGGAGCTCCCGGTGAGCACTCGCGCGTATTCGGCTTTGATCATGCGAAACCGCGACTCCAGCGCAGGCATCAACTCTTGCAAGATCGCATCGCCGTAGGGCCCGCAATTGGGTGAATTCACGCCGTAAGAATCGTCGAAATACGGCGTGGGATGTTGAAACGTGACGAGAATCATCCGCGGAAAATCGGCGGATTGCCACGCTTCGGAAAATCCCGAGCCTTTATCCACTTGGCCTGCGGCTCCGCCTGAGCTTCCTTTTACTTCGCTCTTAATGACGGGATTAAATCCGAAAGGCGCCGCGATACTGAAATGATTTTGAATGTAAACGACCGGATAATGTACGTTTGGGTGTTGATCGTAATCTTTGGGTAAAAGAATCGTGGCGCCGAGGTACATCGGGTGGCCCCAAAATTTGCTGAGCAAGGGACTTTGGAATTTGATGCGTTTAACCCAAGCCGTATCGGCGGGTACTTCGATCGGCGGAATGATATTTTCCAGCGGAAGTACGATCGACGTTGGCGTTTCGGGCCCGATGTGAATTTTCTGCGGTGCGCTGAAGAGATTGCCGGGTGAGCGCGCGAAATTCTGCCCTTCCCACTGGTCCATGTGGGCCCAGATCACGTGACCATCGGCGCGGTGAAACTTCGTGAGCACGTTGAACACGGCCTGCACATAATAGTCGCCGGGGGCTAGGTCCCGGAGGGTTTGCTCGGGAGCGCCCGCGGTCGTCAGCGGTACGTGCAGGCGTTGGTTGGCTTTCACGTTGTGCGCATCAAGGCCGAAGAGGCTGGTGTTGGATTGAAAGCGCGGTTCGGACTGTGTCGTCGGGGCGAAATAAATAAACAGCCGGCCGGCGGTGACGCCGGGCGCCAACGTTTCCGGTAGAACAGCGAAAACTTGCAGCGCATTTTCGGGGCCCGCTGTTGGCGTAGCCGCTTTACTGAAAAATGCAGACGCAGCAAAAACTCCAAGGGCAAAAGCTAGGTGGCGCTTCATGGCGCCGAGATTTCCTTAGCTACAAATCCATAGCAATGGAGTTTTCGGCTGCGTCTCAGTGCAAAGCCAGACGCGGATTCGCTCGGATCAATCAACTCGCCAATTAGCCGAAAGCCGAATTTTTCGATTTCAGCGCTCGCACTTCGTTACGCCAATTATGCGCTTCTTTGAAACCGAGAACCTCACGAATTTTGTAGTTGGAGAGAGGCGCTTCATCGCCCGTTAAAGGTCGCGTGTGCGGCGTTTTCGGGCACCATTTTTTGAGAAATTCGGCGGTCGGACCGTCGGCTGTAATCGTGTCGTTTACGGCGTTGAACACCTGAAAACCAAGACCGTTTTTCTGTAAGCAAAGATGGACGATTTGGGCGAGATCACGGGCGTCGATGTAGCTCCACGCATTACGTTTCCGCAAGAGGGGCTGAGCGATGAAGTTCGGGAAACGGTGATACTCGTGCGGCTCGATTACGTTGCCGATGCGCAGAGCATAGAGATCGGCTTGGAATCGAGCAGCAAAGGCGCGAGCGGTTTTCTCGTTGAGGACCTTGGATAGGCCGTAGCTGTCCATCGGGTCGCTGTCGTAATTTTCCTCGAGGGGAAAGGCGTGGTAGTCTTTGTCGCCTTCGGCGAAGCACACGCCGTAAGTGGTCTCGCTCGAGGCGATGATGACTTTGCGAATCCCTAGTTTCATCGCGGCTTCGATGACATGATAAGTCCCCATGACGTTGACGCGAAAGGTCTCGTCATCGGGCTGGAGCAATACGCGGGGGACGGCGGCAAAATGCACCACGGCATCCACTGGCTTCGGCGGGTGACCACGTTCATAGCCGTCAAAACCGAAGTGCGAGGTCATCGCATTGAAGACCTGGCTACCGTCAGTGATGTCGCCGAATAACGTTGGGATGTGAGGATGTTCGGAGGCTACGCGATCAAAATTGAGTATCTGGTAACCCTGCTGAGAGAGCCACGGTAGGACATGGCGCCCGGCTTTGCCCGAACCACCGGTGAAAAGGATGCGTTGAGTCATGCCCTATTAATTAATAGCTTTTTTAAAGTAAAACCAGCGGAGAACGTTTTTTAAAGCAGAGTGTGACTGGCTCCATATTTAACCAAGCTAGGTCCTATCCCTTCAACGATTTCATCAGTAAAATTCCTCCTCTGGTTTTGAGCGCATTTTTTTGCCTGTCTCCGTTGCGAAACCCACCGTTGGTGACCGCGTTTTAGGCATCCGAGCCTTAACCTGAATATTTCCGCTATGCCCATGACTGATGTCCGTCGCCAATTCGAGGTGTTGATAGAACGTCCACTCATTAGACACTATCTTCTGCCTATACCTGCGATGGATCCTAAAAGGGTCGACGAACGTAAAGGCAGTATCGCCAACATCGAAAGCGTATGCGCTGCCGGTGTGCCGAGCGATGAGGTCATTAAATCGCCTTGGGCCAAATTTCCAATTTCAAGAGCGGAATCTAAAAAGAAAACACTGTTCGGAATTGACCAGATTTCACCTGGGCATGACTTTGTTTCTAATCGAAGCGTTTCTACTTCACTAGGAGAAAAACGTAAGGTTTAACGTAGTTTTTCTAGATTTATATTTTAGCTAAATATAGGATTATTATTATTAAGAGTGATTGGAGAGGATTTCTCGTAAGAAGATAATCGCTTTAAACTATTTTTTAAAATTTGCGGTGGTAGCTCAGCTGGATAGAGCAGCGGTTTTCTAAACCGCCGGTCGGGTGTTCGAGTCACCTCCACCGCGCCATTTTAATAAACCATGTTATCTCCCTTTTATGGGAGCATCTGTGTGAAGCGATACGTTGTGTTGAAAATGAGTTCGATTTTTGCGGTCACAAAAACTCGAACTTTGATTTTACCGCTCGTTTTGTTTGTCGGTATTGCTTGCCCTTCTATCCTCCGGGCTTCGCCGGATTCACTCTGGGCTCGGCCCTGAAATTCCACGCGTTCACCGCTATCTAGACGGCTGAGTTGTTCATCAGTGAAATTGATTTCGAGGGTGCCGTGCTCGTTGTAAAAAAAATATGGAAATACCCGCGCTGCGTAGGTCGATTTGTAACGAGCCTCGGTGCGTTTAAAAGTCGGCATGGTCATCGTGACATTGCCGATGTAAATCGAAGTTTTTGCTGGCGCGATCTCGACAGTGTTATGCGGATCTTGCGCCGCCACGAGTGTCGCGACGCCCAGCACCAAACCTACAACTAAACCGCGTGAAAACATGCCACCATTGTGCCAAAGGCGCCCAGTCGGGCAAACTCTCTTTCGCGTTGCGCGGCGGCGCGCCTAGGCGTGTGCTCAGTGTAAATCATGGCCAAGACTTCACAAGTTACCTGGGGAGGCCGCTTCACTGCGGGCCCCGCCGAATTGATGCTCCGGTTCAGCGAGTCCGTCTCGTTCGATCACCGTCTAGCCCCGTTCGACATCGCGGGCAGTAAAGCCCATTCGGCTATGCTAGCGCATGTCGGTCTGATCTCTCCTAAGGAACGCGCGGCGATTCATGCCGGCCTCGACGCGATTTTGGCGGAAATTTCCGCGGGTAAATTTAAGTGGGATATTAAACTCGAGGATGTGCACATGAACATCGAGCAGGCGCTGACTCAGCGCGTGCCCGCTGCCGCCAAGCTTCATACCGCGCGCAGTCGCAACGACCAAGTCGCAACCGATATGCGCCTCTGGTTCAAGTATGCCACGGCAGTCTTGGGCGAAAAAATTCTTGGCGCCCAACGCGCCTTGCTCGGCGTCGCGACGGCCAATCGCGAAGTATTGATCCCTGGCTACACCCACTTGCAGCGCGCGCAGCCCGTTTATCTTGCGCATCATTTGTTCGCCTGGATGGAAATGCTGCAGCGCGATCGTATTCGTCTGGCTGACGTCGCCGCGCACGCCAACTGGTGTCCGTTGGGTTCGGGTGCCATCGCTGGTACAACATTGCCGATCGACCGCGAATTTACCGCCAAGGCTCTCGGCTTCGTTGATGCTAAGGGGCGTCCGCAGGTTACGCAAAATTCAATGGATACTGTTGCTGACCGCGATCTGTTCATCGAATTTGCAGCTGCGTGTGCTACCTTTGGTGTGCATATGTCGCGCATCGCTGAGGATCTGATTTTGTGGAGTAGCACGGAATTTAAGTTCATCGAGCTCCCCGACGCTTTTTGCACGGGTTCTTCACTGATGCCGCAGAAAAAGAATCCCGATTCATGCGAATTACTCCGCGGCAAATCTGCGCGCTTGCAGGGTAATCTCCATACGCTGCTCACGCTCGCGAAGGGCTTACCGCTTACCTACAACCGTGACCTGCAGGAAGATAAGCCGCCGGCGTTCGACAGTTTTGATCAAACCGCGCTCTGCGCTGATGTGCTCGCTGGAACGATCGGTGGCATGACATTGCATCGTGAACGTTGTGCCGCCGCTGTGGCGGATCCGGCCTTGTTGGCTACGGATTTGGCCGACTATCTTGTCTTGCGTGGCGTACCCTTCCGCCAAGCGCATCATGCTGTCGGTGATATTGTTAAGCTCGCCGAGAAACTCAGTCTGCCCCTGAATCAATTGCCCACCGCTGAAGTGCAGCAAATTAATTCGGCCTACGGCAGCGATTGGCTCGAGGTGTTCGACCTTAAGCGAGCGCTCGCAAAGCGTACCGGTACGGGTATGCCGGGACCGAAGCAGGTCGCGAAGCAATTTGCTCGTTGGCAAAAAGTGCTGAAATAATCTCCGATCGGTTATATCGTCACGGGCGTTATTGTGTCGTTGTTTCCAACTGCTAAATCCGATCCTGAACTCGCGCCTTACCGTGCGGGTTTGTTGTTCGGTTTTTTCAATGCGCTGACATGGCAGATCGCGATTGGCACGCCGATGGTACTTTTTGCGGAGCGACTCGGGGCTTCTTCTTTTCAAGTGGGATTGGCGTACTCGTTTGTGTTTTTGCTCACGCCGGTGCAGGTCGCGGCGACGGCGCTTCTACCGCATTTTGGTTTCAAGCGTGTGACCTTAGGAGGCTGGGGAATTCGCAGTTTTTTCCTCGCTTTGCCAGTGTGGCTGGCACTCCTCGCGCCTGAGACAGGCCAGCCTTGGATGGTGGCTACGTTGGTGTGGAGCGTGTTTTTCTTTTGTTTTTTTCGCTCAATCGGAGCTTCGGCTTTGACGACGTGGTTGATGGGGCTGTTGCCGACGCGGGTGCAGGGACGGTATTTTGCGAGTGATCAATTTTTTTCGGGCATTGGCGGAGTGGGGGCGTTGATCGCTTGCGCGGGACTCTTTGCTTGGCTGCCGATATATTCGGCTCTTTTGGTGCAGTACGTGATCGCATTGCTTGGTTCGACACTTAGTTATTTTTCTCTGAAGCGCCTGCCAGATATTGCGCGTCCGCCATCGGTTAGTTTAAGTTCAGTTTTGCGGGATACACCTAGGTTATTGTTCGCGCCATCGGATTATCGAGGTTATCTCTGGCTTGCGGTATGGTACGCGGTAATCACGACGCCGATTCCGCCGTTTGCGGCGTATTATCTCAAGGTGGGTGGAAATCTGACACCGGGGCGGATCATGCAATTTGAGGTGTTGCGATACTGTGGGGTCATCGTCGGGGCTTGGTTGATCCGCCGACGAATTGATGTAGTGGGGGCGCGGGCGTTTTTTCTAATTTCACTCGGGTTCATTGCGGCGTCGGCGGTGCTATGGGGGCTTTTTTTGCGGGAAATAATTGGAGGCGCCCTCGTGATGGGAGGAATATATTTTATCATCGGTCTAGGCGCGGTGTGTTGGAATATCGCCAATTTGCATTATTTACCGAAGGTTTCGCCGGAGGGTGAACGTGCGCTTTACATCTCGATTCACGGCGCGGCGATTGCCTGTTTCGGCGGGTGCACGCCGATTCTTTGGGGGTTGGTTTTAAAGAGTACGGGTCCGGCCGGAGTTCCCGGGATCAACGTCGACCTATTCCAGGTTTTTTTCGCGAGCGTTTTGGTTTGCTGCTGCGTTTTGTCAGTGCTTTTTGCGCGATTGCGGGAGGATACTAAAACGCACGTGGATCCGATCATTATCGGCAACGCTGTCCTTAATCCCTTTCGGGCGGCATCTTACTTCGTGAATCTTATCGATGCTAAAAATCTCGTGCGCGAGGTCATGCCACCTCAGATCGAGAAGAAATAATTCCACGCTTCCGTTTACCGCGTTTTCCGAGATTCATCTCGATTTCCTTTACTTGTTCCGATGGCCAAAGTTCGTATTCTTCCTGACCGAGTCGCTAATCAAATCGCCGCAGGCGAGGTGATTGAGCGCCCTGCTGCAGTGGTGAAAGAACTGGTGGAAAATGCCCTCGACGCTGGCGCCACGCGAATCGAGGTCGAGTTTCGACATGGCGGACGCTCCCTGATGCGCATCGAGGATAATGGCTCGGGTATGACCCGCGACGATGCTTTGCTCGCGCTGGAACGGCATGCCACCAGCAAGATAGCCGAAGCGGCGGATTTGGATCGCTTGCATACGTTTGGTTTTCGCGGCGAGGCATTACCCTCAATTGCCAGCGTGTCGCGCTTTGAACTTCAAACCCGCGTCGTCGACAGTGATGTGGGTACTGAAATTTTGATCAACGGGGGCAAATTTGTTCACGTGCGCGATTGTGGCCGCCCTGTCGGCACTCGAATGGAGGTGACGCATCTTTTCAATTCCGTCCCGGCTCGCCGTAAATTTCTCAAAACAGACGCTACTGAAGCCGCACATATCGTGCAGTGTGTGCGGCTTTATGCTCTAGCGAGTCCGCAAGTTGCATTTACGCTTATCGAGGATGGTCGAGTTATTTTTCGTTCACCGGAGTGTTCGACGCTAGCCGAGCGAGTGACGGAAATTTTTGGTCAGCAGATAGCCCATTCGCTCATTACAATTGAGAGCATGGAACCGGGTTTGAAACTCTCGGGTTTAATCGGTCGGCCCGGAGTGGGTCGTTCGACGCGCCACGAGATGATTGTTTTCGTAAACGGCCGTCCGGTGGACAGTCGCACGCTCAACTACGCTTTGATTGAGAGTTATAATGAGTCGCTGCCAAAGGGGCGGTACCCTGTGGCGTTCGTGTTTTTCGAATGCGATCCGGCGGCAGTAGATGTCAATGTACATCCCGCAAAGCGCGAAGTGCGTTTTCGTAGCGAGCCGCAAGTGCGTGGCTTTGTGATTCGTAGTGTGTTGCAACGTCTGCGCGAGATCGGCGCGTCTGTACTATCAGTGCCCGAAGCTAAAGAGATTAGTCCAGCCGCGGAGGTAACTTTGCCGTCTGGTTTGGCGCCCCTGGTCGTGCCTGCACTTGTACCTCGATTTTTCGCTGCGCCAACTCCCGCTCCGATGCGTGTGGCGCTAGCGGTGTCGGCGGTCGCAACGAGTTCTCAGCCGTTGGTTGCGACCGAATTGAGCAGTCGCGATGAGCGCCATGAAATCCCAATGACATCATGGCGCTACATCGGTCTAGCGCATGGTAGCTATGCTTTGTTTGAGACCCCGGCTGGGCTCGTCTTGCTCGATCGGCGAGCTGCGCATGAGCGTATTTGGTTTGACCGACTTGTCGTGCAGTTTGCCTCCGGTGCCGTACCGAGCCAGCGTTTGTTGTTACCCATTCCGCTGGAGCTTGATCCCATCGCCGCGGCGTTGTTGATCGATCGGACGAAATTTCTCTGTGGCCATGGTTTTGAAATCGGAGAATTTGGGCGTAATTTTTTTCGTATCGAAGCCGTGCCGGCATGGATGGAGCCGGTGGATGCTGAACCCTTTGTGCGTGATTTGCTTGGGGCGCTTCGCGATGGTCGTCTCCCCGAGGGCAATCTGGCTTTGGCTCGGGAAGAACTCGCGCGTATCTCCGCGACCAAAGCGATCCGCTTGCCGGCCGCACCTTCCGAAGAGGCATTACGCGGCCTTGTTGCAGAGTTGTTTGCGACGCGCACGCCGCTGATGAGTCCGTTTGGCCGCCCTACCTTCATCGAGCTAAATCATGGAGAGCTGGCTCGTCGTTTTCAGAAATAATCGGTTTGTCGCAAAAAATTAACCGCCCGGGTTATCCCTATGCTGGCATGAATCCTGTTAGTACGCTCTATTATACCCATGGCCAAATCTGCCGCTAAATCTCAACTCACATTATCTGGCGCTGCTGCCGCTCGTTCTGCGCCCGCTGCGGTTGTGGATACAAGATTAAGCGAGGCTAGTTTTCGGGCTTTGATATTGCGGCATCTCACTTCGACTCTGGCGCGGCATCCTGGCTCGGCCACGTCACGTGATTGGTGGGTAGCGACCGCGCTGGCGGTGAGGGATACGATTCATGAGCGTATGATCGCGACACAAGCCGTGCACAACACCCAGAACGTGCGTCGTGTTTATTATTTTTCACTTGAGTACCTCATGGGCCGACTCTTCGGCAACAATCTCCTTGCTACGGGTCTACTCGATACGGCCCACGCCGCGCTCAAAGGCTTGGGTCAGGATTTTGAAAAAATCCGCGAGTCCGAAGTCGATATGGGTCTAGGAAATGGTGGTCTCGGCCGTCTGGCCGCTTGCTTCCTCGATTCGCTCGCGACGATGGATTATCCTGCTCTGGGTTACGGCATTTACTATGAATTTGGACTTTTCCGGCAGTCTTTTGTTAATGGTCATCAAGTCGAAGCCCCCGACAATTGGATCATCTTCGGTAGTCCATGGGAAGTGGTTCGCCCAGAATACACTCAGGAAGTCCGCATCTTCGGCCGAGTAGAAAACGTCTTCGATGACCGAGGTCATTACCGCCCGCGATGGGTCGACACCAAGACGATCTTGGGAGTGCCCCACGATATCCCCACCGCGGGTTATGGCACCCAAACGGTCAATATGCTTCGGCTTTGGGCTTCCAAATCTACCGAAGACTTCGATTTGGCGGCGTTTAACAGTGGCGGGTACGTAGAAGCCGTCCGCGAAAAAGCTGTGGGCGAAACGATCTCAAAAGTTCTTTATCCAAACGATAAAACAGAAAACGGCAAAGAGCTCCGACTCGTGCAGCAGTATTTCTTTGTCGCCTGTTCCTTGCGCGATATCATCCGCCGGCATCGTCGTAATCCCGCTAATTCCTGGGATAATTTTTCTGCTAAAGTTGCGGTACAACTCAACGACACTCATCCGGCCATCGCGGTCGTTGAGCTCATGCGTATACTACTCGATGAAGAGGGACTCGCTTGGACGCACGCATGGCCAATTGTAACAGCGACCTTCGCTTACACCAACCATACGCTGATGCCCGAGGCGCTTGAACGTTGGAGCGTGCCGCTCTTTGAGCGCGTGCTGCCGCGTCACCTTCAGATCATCTATGAGATCAACGTGCATCACATGGTCGCCGTGGAAGCGCGTTGGCCCGGAGACAACCTTAAGAAACGCATTTGCTCCATTATCGACGAAGATGGCCCTAAAATGGTCCGTATGGCGCACCTCTCCGTTGTTGGTTCCCACGCCGTCAACGGCGTCGCCGCCCTGCACACAGCCTTACTCAAAAAAGATCTCTTTCCTGAATTTGACGCTTTGTTTCCTGGGAAATTTCAAAACAAGACCAACGGCATTACGCCACGCCGTTGGCTGCTCAAGTGCAATCCGCGCCTTTCCACGCTCATCACCCGTACGCTCGGCAACGACGCGTGGGTACGCGACCTTGCCCAGCTCCGTGGCCTAGAAAAATCGGCTAACGTTCCAGCTTTTCAGACTGAATTCATGGCCATCAAACGCGCCAATAAGTCGGAACTAGCCGCTGTCATCAAAGCTGAGTGCGGCATCGATGTTTCGCCCGATGCGCTATTCGACGTCCAAATTAAACGTCTGCATGAATACAAGCGTCAGCACCTAAATTTGCTCCACATTCTCGCGCTATACCGACGGTTATTGCAGAACCCTGCGCTCGATGTCGTTCCGCGCGTTTTCGTCTTCGCTGCCAAAGCCGCCCCCGGCTACGACGTCGCGAAAAATATTATTCGCGCGATCAACACGATCGGCGCCCGCATCAATTCCGATGAGCGTATCGGAGGAAAAATCAAAGTCGTTTTTTTACCCAATTACCGCGTCTCGCTTGCTGAGAAAATCATCCCCGCTGCCGATCTTTCTGAGCAAATTTCTACAGCCGGTAAGGAAGCCTCTGGCACCGGCAACATGAAACTAGCCCTTAACGGGGCCCTCACGATTGGCACCCTCGACGGCGCCAACGTTGAGATCGGGGAAGAAGTTGGCGCGGAAAATATTTTTATCTTCGGCCTCACGGTTGAACAGGTCGAAGCCCTTTGGTCTAAGGGGTACAATCCATGGGATTGCTACCACGCCGATGAGGAACTACGAGCTGTCATCGACTGGTTAGGCAGCGACTACTGGACCCCAGGTGAAACCGGAGCGTTTTCCGCGGTGCATTCTTCGCTGCTGCACCAAGGCGATCCTTTCCTCGTGCTCGCAGATTTTCGCGCATATTGCGACGCACAAGGCCGAGTCGACGCTGCGTATCGCAACCGCGCCGGCTGGGCAAAATCTGCGATCCTCAACACGGCTCGCCTCGGTAAATTCTCAAGTGACCGTACTATTCGAGAATACGCTGAAGAGATTTGGAATCTCCCTGCCGTCCCGGTGGTTTGAGTTGTTCTACGGACCGGGTAATAGTAGCCGTAGACGACCAACGCGCTTGGGGATTGGCAGCTGCGCTGGGCTCCGCCAAGTCATGCGTCGGTCAACGCCCGATGCGCTTTTATCGTCCCGTTTTTTTCTTCGCCCTGTGCGGGCTGCTTGCTTGGGCTCCGGCTCGTGCGCAGTCAGCGGCACGTCCAATGCTGGCCGGTGAGCTTGCTGGCACGCTGAAGGTTTTAAAATTTCCTTGGGCTCCCGAACTCGTATGGCGGATTGAACTCACCAGCATGGTAGACACTCGCTTGCACCTTCTGCTTTTCGCTGATGCCCCGGGTATTCGTATGCAGGTGCGTGTTGCAATCGACTCCAGCCTTGATGCGGGCACTTGGACTCTGAGCGAAGGTCGGCTCGATCCCGCTATTTGGTTTGCGCGACTTGCTCCACAGTTAAGTCCGGCTCTCGTGGGTGCTGTGGCTGCTGGGGATATTGAATTGCGTGGTGATGGAGTAATTCTCGGTGGGCAACTCGAGGGCCGCGTGACCTTTGAGTGGCGGCACGGTGCGGTGAGCCATCCGACGCAAGGCTGGGCGTTGAAGGACATCGCGTTAACGGGTGATTTTAATTTTGCACAAAACGCTGAACGCTGGTCGAGCGTGAGTCCACTACGGCTGACGATCGGTTCTATCGTGACCGGGCGTTTTGGTGCGCGTAACTTGCTCGTATGCGCGTGCATCGACCAAGGTCTTTTACCGCAAATCGAGGAAGCGCGTGTGGAGATTGCCGGTGGTGAAATCGAAGCTGCTCCGTTTACTTTGCCGATATCGCCCCTGATTTTTCAGGTGGCTTTGCAAATTCGACGCATCGGCTTGGCTGACGTAGCAGCGCTCCTTCCGACGGGTTTGGAAGAGGCGCAAGGACGTGTGCAAGGTGCATTGCAACTAAGCTGGAGCAAAGCGCTCGGGCTGCGGATTGGGGCCGGTCGTCTCGAGCTTGTTCCTAATGAACCGATGGTTCTGCGACTTGCTTCAGCTCCAGGTTTTTTGAGTGCGAGTGTGCCTGAGCGTTTCGCGTTGCTGCCAGCATGGCTCGGGCCGCTGGCGCGCTGGGCCGCACCCTTGAATCCTGGGTATGCAGACTTGGTGGCGATCGAACTCGGCCGCACAGCGCTTAAAGTCGAATCGCTTGAAGTCAGGCTTACGCCTGAAGGAGATCCGCAGGGGCAATCTGCCCGTGTTATGATCCAAGCGCGTCCTGCCCTCGACGGTACTTCAGTAGGCCCAGTCGGTTTTGAGATAGGCGTGAAAGGGCCACTGGCTTACGTGCTGCGGCTAGGCGTGGAAAACGGCGCCACGCTCTCGTTGCGATGATGAAACTTTCGTTGCGCTCGTCGGTCCAATTGTGAACTTGTACTCTATGCTCCGCAATTTTCCTGTATTCGCTGGTTTTTTGTTTTTGGCTGGTTGTTTGAACGTAACCGTTCAACCGATCGAGGTTAAGGTCCATGCGACGCTCGATGTGAACGTCAAAGTCGACCGCGCCCTAGACGATTTCTTCGGCGATCTCGACAAGAAATCTGCAACCATCGCCACGTCCCCCGCAAAATCCTAAAATCACCCATGAAAACTCTATTTATCCG
>Ga0114958_10000797_pt1 | contig 26304 bp, 23 predicted proteins | sample C_130208_EF_Meta_FD_89577 | JGI IMG/M metagenome (GOLD analysis project Ga0114958, IMG submission 89577) | Freshwater microbial communities from Lake Croche, Canada to study carbon cycling - C_130208_EF_MetaG | ecosystem: Environmental > Aquatic > Freshwater > Lake | place: Lake Croche, Canada... | reverse complement strand
GTGGATCTCCAACTTGATGTCTGTAATCTTCTGGATCGTGGCCTCCGTAAAAAGTAAAAAAACCTTTTCCTTTTTGTCCATGAATGTATCGTGCTTCGCCATTCAATTCATTTTCACCTAAAATCAATACATTTGATTTTATTAAATCCCTCTGAAAAGCAGTAGTTTGTCCCATAAAACCTTTAACTAATTGGGTGTGATTTTGACACAACATACTCGGAATAACGTCCCATTTAGCAGAAAAATCCATTAAGGTAAAATAATCTTTTTCGAATGGAATAATAGTACGTTTTTCAGTCATATCAATATCCGAAAACTCATAATGATCGGGTTTTCTGTCAAGAATAAAATCTTTGAAAGCAAATGTTTTGGAATAATCAATTTTAGATTGGTAATTGGGTTCGCTGTCGTCACCATCAAACATCGGTTCACAAATATCAACGCCTTCTGCAGATAGCGCAATATCAAAACTATCGGTTGCCGAACACATGGCAAACATAAATCCACCACCAATTACAAAATCGCGTATTTTTTTGGCTACAGCCAACTTCTCTTCTGAAACTTTCGCATAACCCAATTTAGTGGCTAATGATTCTGCTTCTTTCTTTTGATGAATATACCAAGGAGCATTCCTGTATCCTCCATAAAATTTACCGTATTGACCAGAAAAATCTTCGTGATGTAGATGCAACCAATCATATAAAATCAATTGATCACTTAAAACTTGCTCGTCATAAATGGGTGTAAACGGAATTTCAGCATAGTTTAAAACCATAGTAACAGCATCATCCCAAGGTTGTTTTCCGGGTGGAGTATAAACAGCAATCTTGGGAGCTTTTTCTAAAACAACGGTTTCCATATTTTGTGATGGACTGGATATTTCAGCTAATATGGATTCTTGTTCTGCATCAGATAAAATTTCGAAACTCACCCCTCGAATTTGACATTCTTTACGAATTTCGAGAGCATCTGGCAATAAAAAAGAACCGCCGCGATAATTCAACAACCAACTGGCTTTATATTTTTTATCCAAACACCAGTAGGTAATTCCATAAGCCTTTAAGTGGTTCTTTTGAGTCGATTCATCCATCGGTAAAAGGATGAAATTTGCCCTAACCGAAAATGAAATAAGAAGTAAAAATATAAATAAAGTTTTTCTGAATAGCATTATTATAAATTTTAACCCAAATATAGTCGTTTTATTTTAAAGAAAAAGCGAAAACACAGCATCGGGTGATTAAAAAATCAAGTGATTAAAATGGAACATCGCTATCATCATTAGTAGAATTAAAATTTCCAAATGCATCATTTGCCGATGGAAGATTTTTAGTCATAAAAGGATTATCGTCGTGATTCATTTTGGAGGGTAAATCATTATATCCACCACCATATTCCTCCAAATTATCAAACTTACCAAGATTTCCGATGAATTTTAATCGAATATTATCTAAAGAACCATTTCTGTGCTTGGCAATAATAAATTCGGCTTGACCAGCTGTTGGTGAAGCATCTTCGTCATCCCATTCTTCAATTTTATAATATTCCGGACGGTAAATAAACGAAACTATATCGGCATCTTGTTCTATCGCTCCTGATTCACGAAGGTCTGAAAGTAATGGACGTTTACTAGAACCACGAGTTTCAACGGCACGCGATAATTGAGAAAGTGCTATTACTGGCACCTCTAATTCTTTGGCCAATGCTTTTAGGTTTCTTGAGATTGTTGAAATTTCTTGTTCTCTATTTCCGCCACCTTTTCCGTTTCCTCCCGCAGTCATTAATTGAAGATAATCTACAATTATAAGTTTAATTCCATGTTGAGATGCCAAACGTCTGGCTTTAGCACGTAAATCAAAAATAGAAAGCGACGGCGAGTCGTCAATAAATAAGGGCGCTTTTTCTAAATCTTTTACTTTTACAGAAAGCTGTTCCCATTCGTGTTTTTCTAATTTTCCGGTACGAAGTTTTTCAGAAGACAAACCGGTTTCAGAAGAAATCAAACGTGTTATCAACTGAACGGAGGACATCTCAAGAGAAAATAATGCTACGGGATGGCCAAAATCTATTGCAATATTTCGAGCCATTGACAGTACAAATGCTGTTTTTCCCATACCTGGTCTAGCGGCTATAATAATTAAGTCAGAGGGTTGCCAACCCGAAGTCAACTTATCTAATTTATCAAAGCCAGACGCAATTCCAGACAATCCTTCTTTATTAGCAATTTCTTCAATACGTTTTTTGGCTTGATTAACTAAACTTTGAGCGGTTTCAGAACTTCGTTTGATATTTCCTTGAGTAACTTCATATAATCTTGATTCAGCTTTGTCTAACAAATCAAAAACATCTGTAGTTTCATCATACGATTCTTCAATTATTTCTGATGATATTCTAATTAAACTTCGCTGAATGAATTTCTGTAAAATAATACGAGAGTGAAACTCAATGTGTGCCGAAGATGAAATCTTTTGTGTCAGTTGAATTAAATAAAAATCACCACCGGCCAAGTCTAATTTAGCATTCTTTCTTAACTGCGATGAAACTGTTAATAAATCAATGGGTTGAGAATCTGTGAATAATTGAAAAATGGCTTCAAATATATGTTTGTGTGCCTCTTTATAAAAGGCATCAGATTGTAAAATATCAATAACCTCATCAACTCCTTTTTTATCAATCATCATTGCGCCAAGAACTGCTTCTTCAAGATCGAGGGCTTGTGGCGGAAGCTTTCCTTTTTCGAGATTGATAATAGTAGTTTTATCAATTTTAATTGGGTTTATATTTCTAATATTTTCCATGTAGCGAAAGTAACTAATTCTTTAATTTTTATAACGTTTAGTTATTACAAAATTTTGTTTATAACTAATTGTTTTTTGTTAATAACCAAAAAAAAATCCGAAACTAAAGGGCTTCGGATTTTATACTTTTTTGTAAGAATTTACTCTTTATATTGGCCCATTTTGCTGTATTTATCCATCCTTTGCATTATTAAATCGTTTGTTGATAAATCTTTAAGATCGTTATATGCTTTAGAGATATATTGTTGTACGGTTTTAAAAGCAGTTTCTCTATCATAGTGAGCGCCACCTAGTGGTTCAGGAATAATATCATCTACTAATTTTTGTTTTTTCATATCTGCAGAAGTCAATTTTAATGCTTCGGCGGCTTGTTCTTTATATTCCCAACTTTTCCATAGAATTGAGGAACATGATTCAGGTGAAATTACAGAATACCATGTATTTTCCATCATCAAAACTTTGTCACCAACTCCAATTCCTAATGCACCTCCAGAAGCACCTTCGCCTACTATGACGCAAATAACAGGTACTTTCAAACGACACATTTCAAGAATATTTCTGGCAATAGCTTCGCCTTGACCTCGTTCTTCGGCTTCCAAACCCGGATAAGCACCCGGTGTATCAATAAAAGTTACTACAGGAATTCCAAATTTTTCAGCCATTTTCATCAAGCGCAATGCTTTGCGATATCCTTCTGGATTTGCCATTCCAAAATTTCTGTATTGACGTGTTTTGGTATTGTATCCTTTTTGTTGGCCAACTATCATAAATGATTGCCCCTCAATTTTACCTAAACCACCCACCATGGCTTTGTCGTCTTTAAAACTTCTGTCTCCAAAAAGCTCTAAAAATGTATCTCCACACAATGAATTGATATAATCCATTGTGTAAGGTCTGTTTGGATGACGCGAAAGTTGAACGCGTTGCCAAGCAGTGAGGTTTTTATATATATTGCGTTTGGTTTCTTCTAACTTTTTTTCAATTTGTTTACAAGTATTGGTAACATCAACGTCTGATTCTTGGCCGATTATTTGACATTTGTCTAGTTGGTCTTCTAATTCTTTTATAGGAAGTTCAAAATCTAAATATTCCATAGGGTATAAATTTTAAAAATTTTTCGAACCACAAAGATAAAATATATAATTGTTTCGAAAAGATAATTTTAGTTTTAGTTTCTAATTAATCTTCAAATAACTTATTTTCAATAAATTATATTCTTTAAATAAAGCTGTGAATAAAACCAAAAAATGAAAAATAAGATTCGCTGCCGAATAAAGTTTAATTATAAATTTACGCATTATCTATAGCTTACCATTGTGATTTTATAAACACGGGACTATACTTATACCAAATATTTATTCCTTCCAAATTTTGAAAATTTACTTCAAAATTTATTTTTTTTATTGTAGAAGCAATTTATATTTTAATTATTGCATTTTATTTTATTGTAGTTGAGAATCAAAAATAAAACTTCATCTGTTACTTAATAAACAAATAGTTTTCTTAAACTATCGTTAACTCAACACAAGGACTATTAGAAATAGTTTTGCTTTTTTTCTGTACTTTAATTTTAAGAAGTTTTATAATTCGTATTCGATTCTTTCTCATTATTGAAGTAGACAGTTCAGTTATTAAATATGATTTAAATTTTGGAACACTAAAACGATGAAACTATTTGAACAAAATGTAGATTTTGTTAATGAAATAAAAATTTACTATCACAACATCTATTTTGTAGTTATTTAATCTTGTAATTTTTTATCTCAAACAAATTTTAGAAGATGGTGATGGTGATTCGCTATTTGTAATAGCCTCTTTTACAATATCTTTTACAATTCTTAATAATGAAAATGGAAATGAGGACAAATATTTCATTTATCAAAAGATTGTACAGTAGAAACTAGCTTTAATTTTCTCTTAAGGTTCTAAATTTCTAACAAAAAAGACAAATCCTCCTTTTTCGTAAAGCAATTTTATGTTTTTAAATTGCAGAACTTTATCCTTATTCATAATTTTACAAACAATAAAAACGGGTTGGTCAATTTGTCCTTCAAAAAGCCAATTTTCATTGTATGATGATAAATTTTTGGTCTTTTGCTTTTTAGTATAAAAAAACTGCGCATAACTTTTAAATCCATAAGTTATAACATATTCTTTAGGGTTTTGATGTTGTTTGAAAAAAGCTATCAAACTTCCTTGAACATGTTGCTCCACTTTAGGAACAATAAAAATCATTAATAAATTCAACATAATTGCATTCATTAAAAACAAATATAAAATATTTTGACTGTTTTTTTTAATTTTAACCATTAAAAACAAGAAAACAAATAAATAAAAAACACCAATTAAAAACTCAAAACCACTCCACTTAACTGTAACTAAAATATTTTGAACAGCAAATGGATCTTTGATGAATGGTATTAATTCATTTTTAAATTTTATGATTAACGGCAAAACAATAAAAATAAAAGACAACAGCACACCAACAATTGATAAAAGCACGTAAGATGTTTTGTTGAAAACCTTATTTTCTTCTATATTTTTATGCAAAATATATGCAGCAATAAACGAAAGAGGGAAATAACAAAGTGACGAATAATGAACAATTTTTGTTGTTGTTAAAGAAAAAAGTATTAACACAACCCAAAACAAAATAAAGTTCAAAAAATAAAAATTTTTGTCACTTCCTTTGTTATCAATAAATAGATTTCTTTTTAAAAGATAAGGAAAAGCAATCAGCGAAATAGGAAAACAACCAAAAAAAAGGACAATAAAATGATAATAAAACGGTTGACCATGGCCTGCTTCAGATTGCGTAAAAAGTCTAATTTGATAAGCTATAAATTGTTTGAATAAAGCTAAACCTCCTCCATTTATAATTTCAGACAAAAACCAAATTGAACATATGGCTAAAAATAATAAGAGTGATAAAAAAATTTGAGAAAATTTAAAATTAAATGATTTAAAATTAAAAATAATAAAAATAGAAATAACTAAACCAATAATTAAAATTGCTACTGGCCCTTTTGTTAAGAAAGCTAAAGCTGCAAAAGTTGCTGTTAAAATTATACTTCTTAATTTAAAATTTTTCTGATAGACATAAAAGTTGTAAAGCGATAAAAAAATAAAAAGATTAAATAATGGATCTATAATTCCTGATTTAAAATAAAAATGAGGTAATAAACTTCCTAAGTAAGCTAAAGCCCAAATAAAACCAAATTGGTTTGAAATTTCTTTTTTTCCGATGTAATTGAGCGATAAAATTGAAGCAATACCAATCAGAACATTCGGAAATCTGCTTGCAAATTCATTTACTCCAAAAATTTGCATTGATAATGTTTGAATCCAAAAAAATAAGGGAGGTTTTTCCCAAAAAGGTTGAAAATTGATTTGAACATTCAAGAAATTGTTGTTCAAAATCATTTCTCTAGAGATTTCTGCGAAATTAACCTCGTCCCAATCAAATAAATGAACTGAACCAACTGCTAGAGGAAACAACAAAATTGAAAGTAGAAAAAGAATTAAAGTATAATAATTTTTAATTTTATCTAGGTTAAAATCTCCCATTTTATAATTTTTTGTTGGTGCAGAAAATATTTTATAGCAACCATAATAACGTGAAAACCATATATGCTACTCCTTTTAAAATTGATAGAAGAGGCTTCAGGAAAATATTTTGTTGGGCAAGTTACTTCTGCAATATCAAACTTTTTGTCCATAATTTGTGCAATAATTTGATTATCAAAAGCAAAATCATCGGAACATTTTTCAAAATTAACAGCATTTAGTACTTTCATGTCAAATGCGCGATAACCCGTATGGTATTCGGATAATTTATGATGCATCATTAAGTTTTGAAACAATGTCAACATTCGGTTAAAAAAATATTTATACAAAGGCATTCCTCCCTTTAGTGCACCATTTCCTAAAATTCTGGAACCAAAAACTACGGGGTATAAATCACTACCTACAATGCTCACCATTGCTTCTATTAACAAAGGCGTATATTGATAATCCGGATGCAACATAACTACAATATCTGCACTTGTTTCTTTGCATTTGTTGTAACAAGTTTTTTGATTTCCACCATAACCTTTATTAAATTCATGTCTAATAACATGGTCAATACCTAGTTTTTTTGCTAATTCTAAGGTATTATCATTGCTGTTATCGTCAACCAAAATAATTTCGTCAACAATATTCATCGGAATTTCACGATAAGTTTTCTCTAAAGTTTTCTCAGCATTGTAAGCAGGCATTACAACTAAAACTTTTTTATTTTTGTACATTTTTGTTTTTTATGTATGCGTTTAAAAAAACGATTATCAAAATTAGCATAGCTCCAAAATAAAAATTTGTGCTCATTTTTTCCTTATCTTTAAAAAGCAAAACCGCCAAAACGATACCATATAAAGGCTCTAAATTAGTGGTTAGCACAACGGTATAAGCGCTTAAATACTTCATTACTTTTACAGAAACTATAAAAGCATACGCTGTGCATATCGTGCTTAAAAGGAGCAAATAAATAAAATCTTGACTAGTAAATACAAAAAATTGTGTTGTGAAATTGTTATTAAAAAGTAATATAATTGAGAAAAATAAAACACCTCCTAATAATTCATAAAAAGTAATGACGGTCGGATTATGAATTTTGGCAAATTTAGAATTCAGAATAGAAAAAAGGGCTGAAAAAAAAGCAGAGGTCAAAGCAAGAATAATTCCTTCAAAATAATCATTCTCAAATTTAAAAATAATGTATAGCCCAAAAAAAACAATACAACCAAAAAAAACTTCATACCAGATAACTTTTTTCTGATTAAGAAGAGGTTCTAAAATTGATACAAAAAAAGCCCCAGAAGATAAACAAGACAAGGTTACAGAAATATTAGCAACCTTTATAGCTTTAAAAAAAGTAAACCAATGCAAAGCAATAATAAATCCTGCGAGTAAAAAACACAAAAATAATTTAAAGGTAACTTTAAATGAAATTTTTTTTACGAGTAAATAAATTAAAACAAAAATTAAGGCAAACAACATTCTAAACCAAACCAATGGCAATGCTTCGAGAGAAATTAATGCACCCAAAATTGCTGTAAATCCCCAAATGAAAACAATGAGATGAAGATGTAAATAACTTTTGGTATTATCGCTTAGCATTGCGAAGCAGAATTAATGCTAAAATTCCAAAAATAATATTAGGGATCCAAACTGCTAAAATTGGTGGTGTAGCAGATTTTTCTGCAAGCACTCCAAACACTTTATCTAAAAATACAAAAGCAAAAGCTAATAAAATTCCGACTGACAGGTTAATTCCCATTCCACCTCTGCGCTTCATAGACGAAACTGCAACAGCAATAATTGTTAAAATAAATGCTGAAATTGGAATGCTGTATTTTTTGTAAAGCACTACTAAATACGCATTTATATTCGTAGAACCTCGTTCTCTTTCTTTAGCAATAAATTTGATTAAATCGCCATAAGACAAGGTTTCTGCAATGTAAACTACAGGAGTTAAATCTTCTAAATCAAATTTAAAAACAGTATCTTTTCTTGGTATAGATTCAATAATATCGTTCAACTTACCGACTTTTCTTTTTTTGTAATCAAATAAAGAATAACTCTTTTGTTTTGCATTCCATTGAATTCTGCTGGCAGTAACTTTATATTTTAATTTGTCTTTAACAAACCGCTCCATAGTGAAGTTAAAAGCCATTTTGGATGCCGAATTAAAACTGCTTACATAAATGAATTCTTCTTTATTAATTTGTCTACAAACATCCGAATTGTCTCGCATTTCGTTACCCCCGTTTCCAACTAGGTATACGTATCTAAAATTTTGGAATCCATCACTTGCTTTTGGAACTAAATAAAATCCAAATACTAAAGAAAATATAGAGACGAAAGTTGCGCCAATAAGATAAGGGCGCAAAAATCGGGAAAATGAAATTCCCGAACTTAAAATAGCTATAATTTCAGTATCATTTGCCAACTTTGAGGTAAACCAAATAATAGACAAAAAAAGAAAGATTGGGAATAATAAATTAGCAAAATAAATAGTAAAATCGACATAATATTGAGCGATGGCTTTAAATGGCATATGATTTTCAATCATCTTGTTCACTTTTTCAGACACATCAATGGTAATTCCAATTGGAATAAACAATAACAACATCACTATAAAAGTGCTTAAGTATCGTTTTAGTATGTATTTATCTAAAATTGTTAGCATCCTTATTTTATTTTTTTAAATTGGTTTAATATTGTTCTTTTTAAATATTAATTTTAAACATTTAAACCATAAAACTTTCCTACAACCGTTGGCTCATTTGTTTGACCATCATATCCTTCCAAGTTCTAAAATCACCTCCAATAATATGTTTTCTAGCTTCACGAACCAACCACATATAAAATCCAAGATTGTGAATTGTGGCAATTTGTTTTCCAAGATATTCATTGGCAGCAAATAAATGACGAAGATACGCTTTTGTATATTCGGTATCTACAAAGGTGTGACCCATTTCATCTACTGGCGAAAAATCAGCTTCCCATTTCTTATTTTTAATGTTAATTGTACCGTTGGCTGTAAATAACATTCCGTTTCGAGCATTCCGTGTTGGCATGACACAATCAAACATATCAACACCAAGCGCAATATTTTCTAGAATATTAATTGGTGTTCCAACCCCCATTAAATATCGAGGTTTATCTTCCGGTAGAATGTTGCAAACTACTTCCGTCATCGCATACATTTCTTCCGCTGGTTCTCCAACCGAAAGTCCGCCGATAGCATTTCCAACTTGATTGGAATTGGCAATATATTCTGCACTTTGAATTCTTAAATCTTTGTAAGTACTTCCTTGAACAATTGGAAAAAAAGCTTGATCGTAACCATATTTAGCAGGTACATTTTCCAAATGATTAATACATCTGTCTAACCATCGATGTGTCATTTTCATAGATCGTTGTGCATAGCGATAATCACAAGGATAAGGAGTACATTCATCAAATGCCATTATAATGTCTGCACCAATCGTGCGCTGGATTTCCATTACATTTTCGGGGGTAAAAAAATGGTATGAACCATCAATATGTGATTTGAACTTAACGCCTTCTTCTTTAATTTTTCTATTAGCAGAAAGGGAATATACTTGATAGCCGCCCGAGTCGGTTAATATATTTCTATCCCAATTCATAAACTTGTGCAAACCACCCGCTTTTTCAAGAATTTCTGTTTGAGGACGAAGGTATAAATGGTACGTATTTCCTAGAATGACATCTGGATTAATTTCTTCTTTTAATTCGCGTTGGTGCACTCCTTTTACTGAAGCAACTGTTCCAACGGGCATAAAAATTGGCGTTTCAATAATTCCGTGATCGGTGGTAATTTTCCCAGCTCTAGCTTTAGAATTTGGGTCTTTTTGTACTAAATCAAATTTCATATAAGCATTTTCTAGGAGCAAATATAATTTATTTAGATTTTAGGTTTTTGATTTTAAAGTTTAATTTAACAGATAACTTTAAAATGGATACATTCATAAATAAAACATACTTAAGAATAGATTAATACAATGTGTATTTTTTATAATTAATAGAAAATATACGAACTTTGTAAAAATAAAATTCATACTATAATGATACAATTATCTGTTTTTAAATTCAAAAAACAATCTGCTTTAATCCTTTTTATCTTATTAAATTTAGCAGTAGTACAAGCGCAAGAAAATTATGAAGTACAAGTATACTCTTCGCCAACAATGCCAAAAAATACTACTATTTTTGAATTACACAGCAATATTTCTCCAATTGGACCAAAAAATGAATCTAATTTCTCGCATCCGGTTCACGAAACACTTGAAGTAACAACAGGTTTATTTGATAATTTTGAATTGGGCTTTTATATGTTTACAAGAATAAACAACGGTACCTATAATTATATGGGAAGTCATATTCGTCCTAGAATTACTATTCCAACTTCATGGAACTGGTTTATGGGTGCGAGTTTATCTATTGAAGGTGGATTTGTAAAAAGCGAAATAACCAATGTTTATGATGCAGATTATGAGATTAGACCTATATTTGATAAAACAATTGGAAACAATTATTTTTCGGTTAACCCAACAATTGATGGCTCATTCAAAACAAAAGAGGTTGGGTTTTCGCCTAATGTAAAATATTCGTATGCTGTAAATCCTAAATATTCTTTAGGAATTGAATATTATGGCGTAACTGGAAATCCATTTAGATGGGATAGTTATGATATTCAAACACATCAATTTTATTTGGTGACCGATTTGTATTTAAACCCAAATTATGAATTTCAATTTGGTGTAGGTCATGGATCAACATTGAGTTCTGATGTATGGAATGTAAAATTAATATTAGGACAACGTGTGAGTTGGAAAACTAAAAAAGCTAAAAAGTAAATATGGAAACCTACCAAGAACAACATTTAAAAAGCTCTGAATTCATTACTGATATGGTTATTGGAATGAGCGATGGATTGACTGTTCCATTTGCATTGGCTGCAGGTTTGAGTGGTGCTGTTGACAGTAATTCGATTGTGATTACAGCGGGAATTGCAGAGATAGTTGCGGGATGCATTGCCATGGGTTTAGGCGGTTATCTTGCAGGAAAAACAGAACAGGAACACTACGAAAGCGAACTCAAAAGAGAATATTTTGAAGTGGATAATCACCATCAAAAGGAAATTAACGAAGTAAAAGAAATTTTTGCAGATTATGGTATTAATGAAGCGGGACAAACATTAATTGCTAATCAACTCGCCCAAAACAAAGATAAATGGGTCGATTTTATGATGAAATTTGAATTAGGTTTAGAAAGACCACATCCCAACCGAGCCCGAAATAGTGCGCTAACCATTGGAAGTGCATATATTGTTGGAGGATTTTTGCCTTTATCAGCTTATTTTTTTACAGCTACTCCAAAAGAAGGGCTGATTCTTTCTGCGATTATAACAACCCTTTGTTTGTTTATTTTTGGTTATTTCAAAGCTAAAGTTACAGGACAACCCAAATTCAAAGGTGCTTTAAAAGTAACAGCCATTGGGCTCGTAGCTGCAGCTGCGGCTTTTGGAATTGCTAAGTTAGTTGGATAATTATCATTTAAAAAAATAGATAAATTAGATTTTTTTTATTATTGAGTAAACAAAAGGAAAATATTAAAAGAGAATTAATCCCAATGTAATTATGAATAGATTTTTATTAATCGTATTATTTTTGATTTTTACAGTCAACGCTAAAGCACAGAAAGTATTTTCTGTCGAATATCAAAACCAAGCCGATGTTAAAGTTTTTGTAGTCGATTATGAAAACCAAGCCGATTTAAAAGTATTTAAAGTAAAATACCAAAATCAAGCCAGTAAAAATGAAGGTCGATGGTTTTTTACCGATTATTCTAACCAAGCAGACAAAAAAATATACTTTGTTAAGTATGCCAATCAAGCTGACCTGAAAATCTATTTTGTAAAATATGAAAATCAAGCGGGTTGGAACAATAATTCTAAGATGTCGCTATTCTATTAATACTTTAGGTTAATTAATTTAAAAAAATGAATATTAGTTTTATATAAAAAATATATCTGTGAATTCTAAGTGTTTTTTTTAACTCTCAAATCAAATAAATTAAAAAAAGGGAATTTTACAAACCAAAAAAAAATTTTTTTAGCTCCTTTTATTATTATAGTTTATAGTTTATTCTTTACTAGCCAAATATCTTTCGGCATCTAGTGCGGCCATACATCCAGTTCCTGCAGCCGTAATCGCTTGTCTGTAAACATGATCGGCAGCATCTCCACCAACAAAAACTCCAGCAACATTGGTTTTAGATGTTCCCGGGATATTTATAATATAACCCGTTTCGTCTAGCGTTAAATAATCTTTAAAAATATCAGTATTGGGTTTGTGTCCGATTGCCACAAAAAAGCCAGTAGCGGGAATTTCATGAGTTGCTCCAGAAGTTCTATTTTTCACTCGAACTGAAGTAACTACTTGTCCGTCACCCAATACCTCATCTGTTTCGGTATTCAATAAGATTTCTATGTTTTCGGTTTTTTGAACTCGTTCCGCCATAATCTTAGAAGCTCTAAATTTTTCACCTCTAACCAACATGGTCACTTTTTTACACAATTTAGATAAATAATGTGCTTCTTCGCAAGCAGAATCTCCTGCACCCACAATTACAACCTCTTGATTTCTGTAGAAAAAACCGTCACAAACTGCACAAGCGGAAACCCCACCTCCCATTTTTAAATAATGTTGTTCCGAATCTAATCCGAGATATTTAGCCGTTGCGCCTGTTGAAATAATAATCGTATCACAATGAATTTCTTTATCGTCGTTTATCCATACTTTATGAACGGCTTCAGAAAAGTCCACTTTTGTTACCCAACCATCACGAACATCTGTCCCAAATCGTTTGGCTTGTTCTTCAAAACCAATCATCATTTGAGGTCCGGTAATTCCCTCAGGGTTTCCAGGCCAATTCTCCACTTCATTTGTTGTAGTTAATTGACCGCCAGGTTGAGTACCTTGGTATAAAACAGGATACATATTAGCTCTAGAGGCATAGATTGCAGCTGTATAACCAGCAGGACCAGAACCTATTATTAAGCATTTTACTTTTTCAATAGTGTCAGACATTTTTGTTTGTTTTTAAGTACTGCAAAGGTAAGTTTTTATTAAAATAAATGTATAAAATCAAATCAGAAAAAACTAATTAAATTAAATATGAATTATTATTGTAAAAGATTTTGAGAACTGATTTTTAGTTATATATTTGCACACACTTTCGGGGTGTAGCGTAGCCCGGTTATCGCGCCTGCTTTGGGAGCAGGAGGCCGCAGGTTCGAATCCTGCCACCCCGACAAAAGTCTTTTCATTTATTTTGAGAAGACTTTTTTTGTTTCAATCAAGCGCTAGAAAAATCAGGTCGAAAAAAAACTGAAAGAAAATTATTTAACCGTTTTTTTTAATAATACAGCACTATCAATAAAGCGCTTCATTTCAATTTTTTGATCTCCGTAAAGTTGGATCTCAGATTTTCCAGAAGCATCAATAGACAAGATGTTTTTGACATTTAAACTAATCTTACTGTATGCCTCACATGTTAATTCGGCATTGTTAAGATTCAGCATTATTCCAGAAAATTCGCTATTGTTATCCAAACGAAGTTTTGCCGATTCGACATCGCCATTAATCAAAGCTATACTTTTTTGATACATATCAAAAGATAAAGTAGTTGAAGTCACTAATCCTTTTAATTTGGAGTTCTTACTCAAATTTATAGTAGTATTTTCAGCTTTTGAATTTAATTCGGCATTTGACTTGTCATCCATGAAAAGTGAAATGTTTTTTGATGTTGAGTTTAAAAATAATTTCGAATAATCATAGCTTTTGAACGTAATATTGTCTAATTCTACTCCAGCTAAAGCAGTTACTGTAGCTTCATTTCTAGCAACAACTAATTTAAAATCATTAGTATAAGTTACGCGAATACTTAATTTTTTATAACCCCAAATATTTTTTAAGGTTGATAATCTTAAATTTGATCCACTCACTACTGCATCAATAGCATCATGAAGGTTGTCATCTGCTTCAATTTCTAATCCACATTCTTTTCCTTTAATTAAGAAAACTTCTAAATTATCATCTACTTCAATCGATTCAAAGTTTTCTATCTTTTTAATTTCTGTTGTAACAATTTTAGATCCTTTTACTTTTTCTTTCTTCTGAGAAAAAGCTAATGATGTTACAAAAAGCAGCGCAATTAGAACTATTGATTTTTTCATTTGTTATAGAATTTGAGAGCAAATTTATAAAAAAGAAGATGTAAAAACGTTAAAATATTTAATTATTTAAGACGAACGCTCCATTGGAAATCCATTTCGGAAACTTGATCGACAATTTCATCGAAACCAAACGACTTAACCAAATCGTTTCACTTGCTCCTATTGCCATTGTTTTTTTGAATTGCTTCTTCAATAGAGTATACTTGATAACAAGTAAACGTTATTCTTCCTTTGGCATTTTTTTGAGAAATTTGATTTATTATTAGCCACTAACATGGATATATTTTTGCCACTTTTCTTTATCAGAGTCATTATCAAAGCGCCTGTTGTCAATTCGACAGCCATAGCTTAAACCGCAAAATAAATAGAATTAAATGGATTCTGATTCAACTAACGATGCCTTATCATTACTACGCATTTTTCGTCTGTAATTAATTTTTCTCGTACGCCATACCAAAAAGCAGCAGGAAGTTTAAAAAATAAAAAAAAGTTTATTTTCAAAGGAGGATTGTGCATGATGAATTGAATTATTTGTAAATATAGCAAAATAATAACCTACTCATAACTAATCATAAAAGTTAATAAATTGTTAAATTATAGTACTTTGTAATACAAGATACCATTTTTTAATTGCATCTTTGCATAAGCAAATTAATAAACTATCAATAGTTTTATAACTTTTGAATTTTTATTATCATAAAATCAATCAAAATAAATGGGCGGGTTAATCAAAAAAAAGAATTATGAACATTGAAAACACAAAGGCTCAAATGCGAAAAGGTGTTTTAGAATTTTGCATCTTGTCTGTATTAAAAGAGAAAGAAGCATATACTTCTGAAATTTTACACACTTTAAAAAGTGCTAAATTGCTCGTAGTAGAGGGAACCGTTTATCCGTTACTGACAAGACTAAAAAATGACGGTTTACTAAATTACCGTTGGGAAGAATCGACATCGGGTCCACCCAGAAAATATTATGAACTGACAGCACTTGGAAAAACTTTTTTAACTGAATTAAATAGCACATGGACTGAACTGTCTGACGCTGTAAACATTATAACCAATCAAAAATAACAATCATGAATAAAACAGTAAATATAAATATAGGTGGTTTATTTTTTCACATCGATGAAGATGCGTATCAAAAGTTATCGAAATATTTTGAAGCCATAAAACGATCCCTTTCAAATTCTTCTGGAGAGGATGAAATCATGAAAGATATTGAAATGCGTGTTGCCGAACTTTTCTCAGAAAGACAAAAAAGCGATAAACACGTTATTAATAACATTGATGTGGACGAAGTAATATCTGTAATGGGTCAGCCTGAAGACTATCGAATTTCAGATGATTCCGATGAACCAAAAATATTTAATTATTATTCTACGGGAAAAAGAAAATTATTCCGAGATAAAGAAAGAGCTACATTTGGTGGAGTATGTAGTGGTTTAGGACATTATTTTGGAATTGAATCCGTTTGGATTAAACTATTATTTCTAGTATTGTTTTTCGGATTTGGAAGTGGTTTTATTGTCTATTTAGTATTATGGATTGCTATGCCAAAAGCAGTTACAACCTCTGAAAAATTAGAAATGCGGGGCGAACCCGTAACCATTTCTAATATAGAAAAGAAAGTCCGGGAAGAATTTGAAAATGTTTCCGAAAAAGTTCGGGAAGAGTTTGAACATGTTTCAGATAAAATTAAAAATGCAAATCATGAATTAGGAAAAAACATGAAGTCGAGATCAGAATCTTTTGGAAGCCGATTAGGAGATGTTTTTACAACTATTTTCAACGCTTTTGCTAAAGTAATTGGAGCTTTTATAGTGGTTTTTTCATCGCTATCACTTTTAGGAACATTAGTAATTTTTATGGTTTTAATTTTCTCTAGTACTTTACCACAAATAACTTTGATTAATTATTTTAGAACCCCACTAGGATTAGAAACACCGCTTTGGATACAAGGTATTTTGTTTTTATTAACCTTGGGTATTCCTTTGTTTTTCTTACTTATTTTAGGATTAAAATTAGTTGTTACCAATTATAAATCAATTGGAAATATTGCAAAATATACATTATTAGCAGTATGGATCATTGCAATTGGTATTCTAGCTGTGGTAGGAATAAATAAGTTTACTCAAATAGCATCAGAGGGTAAAGAAATAAAAAAAGAAGTGATTAATATTCTTCCAAAAGATACCTTAAATGTTAGTTTTGAAAACAATATTTATTATGATAAAGAAATTAGTAATCATACAGATTATCGATTAACCTTAGATGAAACAAATCAAGAAGTTATTTATTCAAATAATGTTTCGATTAAAGTTATGAAAACGGATGAGGCTATACCCTATATTCAAATAGAAAAATTAGCTTATGGAAATTCGGCTTTAAAAGCAAAATTGATAGCCCAAAAGATTAAATATAACTTTAAAATTCAAGGAAATAAATTAATCTTAGATAATTACTTTTTGAGTGAAGTAGCTTCTAAATTCCGTAATCAAAAAGTAGAAATATTTTTATACCTACCTAAAGAAACTTTATTAAAATTGGATAAAACTGTTCAAGATTTTGATACATCTGATAACGAATTATTCAATATAAATTATAATTCTGGAAATTATATTTATCAAATGGGCGAAAAGCAAATTAAATGTTTGAATTGTCCACAGAATAATAATGTTGATTCGGATGAACCTACAAATAATATTATAATCGATGCGAATGATTCAAGCAAAACAGTTTCAGTAAAAGTTAACGGAAAAGGTATTAACATTAAAACTAAATAATCATGATAAAAATTATAGTTATTTGTACAAAATATATTGTAACCGTATTGCTCTCAATAGTATTTGTTTCGTAAAGGATTACGATTTTGAATAAAATAAATAGCAGTAAAATGAATAACCACTAATTAGGTATGTTCATAATTAAAAACATTTTTTGGTGTAATTTGAAAATTTTGATAAATAAAAATCCGTCTAATGATTAATCAGACGGATTTACTATTTATTTAATATATTACTTTCTTTTAATTACTCTTTCTACTGCTTCAACAATCGCTTGATTATTCAATTTGTATTTATCCATTAATTGCTCTGGAGTTCCGCTTTCGCCAAAAGAATCTTGAACAGCAACAAACTCTTGAGGTTTTGGATTGTTTGAAGCCAAAGTTCTAGCTACGCTTTCTCCTAAACCTCCTAAAATATTATGCTCTTCTGCAGTAACCACACAACCCGTTTTTGATACTGATTTTAAAATAGCATCTTCATCTAAAGGTTTAATAGTATGAATATTTATAATCTCTACAGAAATTCCTTTTGATTCTAATATTTCACCGGCAATTAAGGCCTCCCAAACTAAATGTCCTGTAGCTATAATGGTGACATCTGTTCCTTCATTAAGAATAATTGCTTTTCCAATTACGAAAGGTTCATCTGCTGGCATAAAATTTGGAACTACTGGACGTCCAAATCTCAAATAAGCCGGACCAAGATGATCAGCTAATGCTAAAGTTGCCGCTTTAGTTTGATTATAGTCGCAGGTATTAATTACCGTCATACCTGGTAACATTTTCATCAATCCAATATCTTCCAATATTTGGTGTGTAGCACCATCTTCCCCCAGTGTTAATCCGGCATGAGAAGCACAAATTTTTACATTTTTATCGGAATACGCTACCGATTGGCGAATTTGATCATACACTCTACCCGTAGAAAAGTTAGCAAAAGTTCCTGTAAACGGAATTTTCCCGCCAATAGTTAATCCAGCAGCAATTCCAATCATATTGGCTTCCGCTATTCCAATTTGAAAAAAACGTTCTGGATGATTTTTTTTAAATTCGTCAAACTTTAGTGAACCAATTAAATCGGCACAAAGTGCAACTACATTTTCGTTTTTTTTTCCCAATTCGGTCATTCCTGCACCAAATCCTGAACGAGTATCTTTACTTCCTGTGTTTGTATATTTTTTCATTTTATTAGCTATGTGTTAATGTTATAGGTTGTTAGCTTAAAACTAACAGAAAATAACATTAAGCATTTTAATAATCTCCTAAAGTTTCTGGATTTTGTGCTAAAGCAATAGCAAGTTGTTCGTCATTTGGCGCTTTTCCATGCCAAGCATGTGTGTGCATCATAAAATCAACTCCATTACCCATTTCAGTATGAAGTAGTACACAAACTGGTTTTCCTTTTCCGGTTCTTAATTTAGCTTCATTCATACCGATAATAACAGCTTCAATATTATTGCCTTCAACAATTTCTAATACATCCCAATCAAAAGCTTCAAATTTGGCTTTCAAGTTGCCCATGTTCAAAACATCTTTAGTAGAGCCGTCAATTTGTTGCCCGTTGTAATCAACCGTGGCGATTAAATTATCAACTTTTTTGGCAGCAGCATACATAATTGCTTCCCAGTTTTGACCTTCTTGCAATTCGCCATCGCCAGTAAGTACGTATATTAAATGATTATCTTGGTTCAATTTTTTGGCTTGAGCCGCACCAATTGCGACGGATAACCCTTGCCCTAAAGAACCTGATGCGACTCTAATTCCAGGCAATCCTTCGTGAGTTGTTGGATGCCCCTGCAAACGCGTATTTAGTTTTCGAAAAGTTGCTAACTCAGCAATAGAAAAATAGCCAGTTCTTGCTAAAACACTATAAAAAAGAGGCGAAATGTGTCCGTTAGAAAGGAAGAAAACATCCTCACCAATTCCGTTCATATCAAAGTTATTTTTACGTTTCAGAATAACTTGATAGAGTGCTACTAAAAACTCGGCACACCCTAAAGAACCACCAGGATGACCAGAATTTACAGCGTGAACCATACGAAGAATGTCTCTTCGGACTTGTATTGTTAAATCTTGTAGTTGTTGTTTGTTAGACATTTTTTGTAGTTAAAAATTATAATACTACAAAGATATGTTTTTTAGACAATAGTCAATAGTCAAATAGGAGATAGACTTTTAAAAAGTTATTAAGAAAAAACCAATTTAAAAACGACTTAACTAAAATGAGAAGCGTGAATGGTATTACAGAAATACCTCAGTTAATTGCTTCTAATCATTCATAGAAATCAAAAACTCTTCGTTATTTCTAGTTTTCTTGATTTTGTCATTAATCGTATCCATTGCTTCTACTGGGTTCATATCGGCTAAGAATTTACGAAGAATCCACATGCGTTTTAACGTATTTGGATCTAGTAATAAATCGTCTCGACGTGTGCTTGATGAAGTTAAATCAATTGCTGGGAAAATCCTACGGTTTGCTATTTTTCTGTCCAATTGCAATTCCATATTACCCGTTCCTTTAAATTCTTCAAAGATTACTTCATCCATTTTTGAACCAGTTTCTGTTAATGCAGTTGCGATGATACTCAACGAACCTCCATTTTCAACATTACGTGCTGCTCCAAAGAAACGTTTTGGTTTTTGTAGTGCATTAGCATCAACACCTCCACTCAAAACCTTTCCAGATGCAGGTTGAACCGTATTGTATGCTCTTGCCAAACGGGTTATTGAATCTAAAAGAATTACTACATCGTGACCGCATTCCACCAAACGTTTTGCTTTTTCAAGTACTATATTGGCAATTTTTACGTGTTCCAATGGTTCTCTATCAAAAGTAGATGCAATAACTTCACCACGAACGCTACGTTGCATATCGGTAACCTCTTCTGGACGTTCGTCAATCAATAACACAATTAAATAAACCTCAGGGTGATTAGCCGCAATAGCATTGGCAATGTCTTTTAACAACATAGTTTTACCCGTTTTTGGTTGGGCAACTATCATTCCACGTTGTCCTTTTCCAATAGGCGAAAACAAGTCGATGATTCGGGTTGAAGTACTGGCTTGTTTATCAGCAATATTGAATTTTTCTTGAGGAAATATTGGTGTTAGATGTTCAAATGAAACTCTGTCACGAACCACTTGAGGATCATGACCATTAATTTTTAAAACTCTAATTAATGGAAAGAATTTTTCGCCTTCTTTTGGAGGACGTACCACTCCTTTTACGGTATCTCCTGTTTTTAATCCGAACAAACGAATTTGAGAAGTTGACAAATAAATATCATCCGGCGAAGCCAAATAGTTGTAATCCGACGAACGCAAAAATCCGTATCCATCAGGCATCATTTCAAGAACACCTTCACTTTCTATAATTCCATCAAACTCATAATCGGCATCCCGAAAGTTGGGTTTGTTTTTATTCTTGAAATTAGGATTTTGGTTCGGGTTCTGATTTTTTTGATTCGGGTTTTGATGTTTTACAAAAGTGGCTTCAACAGTTTCATCAATTTCTTCTTTTGGAGCATCTTCACTAGTAGACTCATCCGCAGATTGTATTTCTAAAGTTGGTTTTTCGGATTTAATGAATTTAGGTTTCTTTTGAAATTTTTGATTTATTTCAGGAATAACATTATTAAAATCAGGCAAAACTTCTTGGTTCTGTAGTTGCATTTTATCAACCGATTCTTCTGAAAATAAATCTTTTGTTTTTTTCTCTATTTTAAGTTTACCTTCTAGAGCAATTCTAGCTCTTTTGGGTTTTTCTTCTATTGGAGCATCATCAGAACTTTCATTAATTGTCGCCTCTTGATGTATTAAAATTTGCTCAATTAAAGCTTCTTTTTTAACACCGTTAAATTTTATAGTTTTTGCCAATTTGGCAATTTCTTGAAGCTCAGACAGCTTCATTTCTTTTAATGCAGAACTATCAAACATAAATGTTTATATATAATATTTTTGGTAATTGAGTGACAATACAAAATGTGTAGAGATTTTTTTTGAAACTTCCGTGTTTTTGAAGTACTTACGGAATTATTCTGCAATAATACAAATAAATTTCATTCAAGCAATAGTTTTTTAAAAAAAGAAAATATATTTTTGCTTCATAAATTAATAATAATGTTACAGCGAATCCAAACTATATATTTAGTAGTTGCCTTTATAGTTGCCGGAATTCTTCCATTTGTCTTTCCTTTGTGGAAGACGTTCGATGGAAAAGAATTTTATTTTATGAGTAAAATGGCATATCAAATTTTATTTGGATTGAGTACTTCTCTTGCTTTATTAAGTATAATATCCTTTAAAAAAAGACAACAACAATTTGTTTTTAACAGATTGAATATGATATTAAATTTAATTTTATTAGGATTATTTGTTTATCGTTCACTAAATGTATCTGGAGAAACCCCTGCGGTTTCTGAGAAAGGTATTGGGATGTTTCTTCCTATCATTTCTATCGTAATGTTAGTTTTGGCCAACAAAGCTATCAAGAAGGATGAAGATCTTGTAAAATCTGTTGATCGATTGAGGTAAACCTATAAACTTAGTTTATTAGTGCGAAGAAAATCCTGAACGAAAGTTTGGGATTTTTTTGTTTGTAGTTGTAGCCACAGATTCACAGATTTTTTTTTATATTTGAATCTAATCTATCATTAATTTTTATGAAATATCTATTCTCCATAACTTGCTTTTTTATTTCTTTATCAAATTTTGCACAAGACTTTAACTTCAAATCAGAATACAATCCTTCCAATAAAAAAATGATAGATAATTTTTTACGTTTTGAAGGAATAAATTTTTCTCAAAGTTCAATTACAAGTAAAGATCTTTTAAATAAAAATTATATTATAAATTTAAAAGAGTACAAGAACGGTGTGTTGATCAATACAACTTGTTTAGATAAAAGCAATAACGAATATTATGCTATCATTGATTCAACTACATTTAAATTTAATATTTTAGGAAAAAGAACTAAAAATAATTATGACCTCTGCATGTATTTTGACAGATATAGTACAAGAAAATTTACCTTTAAGCTGCTATCAAAATATGCTGAAGATTATATTTTAAAAGAAATTCCAATCAAAGAAAAAGACTTACAATTCAATAAACCATTCATTTTTTTACTATTAACAACTCCTGAATATCATAGCGACGGATCTGCTTCTTGGTGTGATGTTGCTGCAAATGAAACTCCAGATAAAATCTATGAAAAGAACAAAATCCCACATTTTTATGTCTTCGAGATGACAATTTTGTAAAATTGTAAACAGGAACTCTACTTCTTCCCTATCTCCACAATCTCCAAATTCTGAATTTTATCGCCATCAATTTCAAACCGAAGCATTGTTCGTATTTGATGAAATCCATAAACACCACAGGCACCCGGATTCATATGAAGTAAATTCAATGATTTATCAAATTGAACTTTTAATATATGAGAATGACCACAAATGAAAAGTTTGGGAGGGTTTTGTATGATTTCCTGTCGAATTACCTGATTGTATTTTCCTGGGTAACCGCCAATATGGGTAATCCAAACATCAACACCATCACACATAAAACGATTGTTTAAAGGGAATTCCATTCGGGCTTTGTCATCATCAATGTTTCCATAAACGGCTCTAAGGGGTTTTAGTTTTTTTAAAGTATCTGTTACATTTAAATCACCAATATCTCCCGCGTGCCAAACCTCGTCAGCTTGGTTTACATATTTTATAATTGCATCATCAATATGACTGTGGGTATCAGAAAGTAATAGAATTTTCTTCAAATTTAAGGTGCTAATTTATTTTGTTTACTATCAAATTTAAGATTGTAAATATAGTAAATGAAATTATGATAACTTTAAACATACAATTTAAAAACCTTTGTACCTTTACACCTTTAAATCTATGAATCTTAGAAGAAAAAAAATTGAGATATTTTTTAGAATTTGCATACAAAGGAACTCACTACCACGGATGGCAATATCAGCCAAACGCGAAGTCTGTTCAAGAAACTTTAACCAAAGCACTTACAACAATTTTAAAGAAAAATATTGAATTGGTAGGTGCTGGAAGAACAGATACTGGGGTTCATGCCAAGCAAATGTATGCCCATTTTGATTTGGTAGAACAAATCGATGTGCCTTTTTATATGCACAAGCTGAATTCATATTTACCCAAAGATATTGCAGTTATGAACATTCACCATGTTCATGAAGAAGCCCATGCAAGATTTGATGCTACAAAACGAACTTATGAATACCACATTCACACTAAAAAAGATGCTTTTGAAAGTGACGATTCTTGGTACCATCAAAATGAATTGAACATTGAAAAAATGAATGATGCTTGCAAAATTTTATTCAATTATACTGATTTTGAATGTTTTTCTAAAGTGCATACGGAAGTAAACACATTCAATTGCACCATTTATGAAGCCCATTGGACTCTAGGCAAATCCGAACTTTTTGCAGATAAAATAGATAACAATCGATTGGTTTTTACTATTTCGGCAGATCGATTTTTAAGAAACATGGTACGCGCTATAGTAGGCACAATGGTAACAATAGGTTTAGAAAAAATTACCATTGACCATTTGAATGAAATAATAGAAAGTAAAGATCGAGGTAAAGCCGGATTTTCAGTTCCTGCACATGGATTGTATTTGACTAAAGTAGAGTATCCTTTTTTGGATAATGGATAATTAACAATTGAAAGATTTAAAGTCATCAGTGAAGTAAATGAAAGCAAAAGCATTTGACATAGGATTATTTAAGCGAATATTAAAATATACCAAGCCCTATAAATTCAGGTTTCGTGGAGTAATTTTATTTGCTATATTATTGTCTATTTTTGCTGCATTTCGCCCTATGTTTCTTCAAATTACAGTGGATGCTTTTATCAAACCTGGAAACAAATCTGGATTGATGAAATACTCCATAATCATGGGGATTTCTTTATTAATGGAAGGTCTTTCTCAATTCTATTTTGTGCTTTGGGCGAATTGGCTTGGGCAAGATATTGTCAAAGATATTCGAACGAAGTTATTCCAACACATGCTATCGTTTAGAATGAAGTATTTTGATACGGCACCTGTTGGACAACTGGTTACGCGTTCGGTTTCTGATATTGAACAAATTGCACGCATCTTTAGTCAAGGGTTGTTTATGATTATGAGCGACTTGATGAAAATGTTGGTTTGTTTGTTGGTTATGGCATATATGAATTGGCATTTGACCATTATTGTTGTTGTCGCTATGCCAATATTGGTTTATATCACCCGAATATTCCAACGCAAAATGCAAGTAGCTTTTGAAGAAGTTCGAAATCAAGTTTCCAATCTAAATACGTTTGTTCAAGAACGAGTTACTGGGATGAAAATCGTACAGCTTTTTAATCGAGAAGTCATTGAACTAAAAAAATTTAAAGAAATTAACGAAAAACACAATGTGGCTTGGATTAAAACCATTCTTTATAACTCCATTTTCTTTCCAATTGCCGATATTATTTCGTCGATAACCTTGGGTGGAATTGTACTTTATGGTGGATTTCAAATATTAAATGATAATCCGTTTACATCGGTGGGACAAATGACTGCTTACACAATGTTTATAGGAATGTTATTCAATCCGTTACGACAAATTGCCGATAAATTCAATGAAATGCAAATGGGAATGATTGCAGCCAACAGGGTATTTGATATATTGGATACCGAAGAAGAAATGCAAAAAAACGGAACTATTGTTGCTCACCCTTTTGAAGGAAATATTCGTTTTGAAAATGTTCGTTTCAGTTATATTAAAGAGGAAGAAGTTTTAAAAGGGATTTCTTTCGATGTAAAAGTAGGCGAAACTATTGCTATTGTTGGCGCAACTGGGGCTGGAAAATCTACTATTATCAATTTACTGAATCGATTTTATGAAATTGATTCGGGGGAAATTTATGTAGATGATTTAAATATCAATATGTTCACTTTAAGTAGTTTGCGCAACCAAATTGCAGTTGTACTTCAAGATGTGTTTTTATTTGCCGATACTATTTATAATAATATAACTTTAAATAATACAGCTATTTCGAAAGAGGAAGTCATTACAGCCGCAAAGAAAATTGGGGTTCATGATTTTATTATAAGCTTGCCCAATGGCTATGATTATGATGTAAAAGAGCGGGGTATAATGCTATCATCAGGACAACGACAATTGATTGCTTTTCTTAGGGCTTATGTGAGCAATCCGAGTATTCTAATTTTGGATGAGGCCACCTCTTCAATAGATACCTATTCGGAAGAATTGATTCAACGGGCAACACAAACAATCACAAAAGGAAGAACTTCAATTGTGATTGCACATCGTTTGGCAACTATTATAAACGCCAACAAAATAATTGTAATGGATAAAGGGCATATTGTAGAATCGGGTTCGCATCAAGAATTGCTTAACAAAACAAATGGCTATTACAAAAACTTATATGATTCGCAATTTTCTGTTGAAATATAAATGAAGTTTGAATTTTAAATGGATTACTTTTTTTAAACTTTTAAACTCTTAAACAGTTTTTTAAAATAATTCCTTAAATTCGCACTCGGAATCAATTTTGAAAATAACATACACAATGAAATTAGCTTTTTAGCAAATTTAATTTTTACAAACATTAAACAAATAACTACAAAAAATGACACAAGCGATAGCGACTGCATTTTTTTTTAATAATAAATAAACTCTCTAAAAATGAAATACGATATTATTGTTTTAGGAAGTGGTCCCGGAGGTTATGTTACTGCAATCCGCGCTTCACAATTGGGCTATAAAGTAGCGGTTATTGAAAAAGAAAGCTTGGGAGGTATTTGCCTTAATTGGGGTTGTATTCCTACCAAAGCACTTTTGAAATCGGCTCAAGTTTTTGATTACTTAAAACATGCTTCCGATTATGG
>Ga0114958_10000796_pt1 | contig 26321 bp, 24 predicted proteins | sample C_130208_EF_Meta_FD_89577 | JGI IMG/M metagenome (GOLD analysis project Ga0114958, IMG submission 89577) | Freshwater microbial communities from Lake Croche, Canada to study carbon cycling - C_130208_EF_MetaG | ecosystem: Environmental > Aquatic > Freshwater > Lake | place: Lake Croche, Canada... | reverse complement strand
TGAAGCGCTTTGGTGCCAGAGGAGCCTTGCTGGCCTTGCCGCCTTCGCAAGGGCAAACGACTTTGATTGCAGCGCCTGCTTTTGCTGAAATTCAAAATTATGAGGCAATTTGCGCTGCAAACAACCCCGAGGGGATCGTAGCGTTCTGTGAAGGGCGTTTAGCGACTTACCCTTTTTGGCTTGATCTTGATCGGCAGTCTGCTCTGGCCTATGGCGCAATGGGCCCTAAAGCCACAGGTCTGCGCAATGCAATCATTGACGAGGTGCTTGCTTTTGTTGCGCGGTTACCTGGCATTGAACGGTTGACCTTCGCTGACGGAACCCCCTTTGCAGATGAGTCAACCAAAGCTTGGATCGCTTCTTGCCAGGCCGCGCGTGTTGGCGGTGGCGCAGGCGACAAATTTTCAGATATTCAAAAGCAAGCCCGCGAGGCGGTCAGCTCTGGGGATCCAGATTTAGCATTGCAAGCGTTGCAAGCGTTTGCCTCGAATACGCGCTCGGGCCGAGATCAATTTCGAGCCAGGATCGCTTTGGCTGAGTTAGGGCTAGGCATCAAAAAAGAGGTCGACGCACAACTTTTTATTGATCCTTTATTAGACGAGTGCGAGCGATTGAATCTTGCTTACTGGGAGCCCGAACTGGCCTTATTGGCGTGGAGCCTAAAGTTGCGGGCAGCGCGTGCCGTCGAAAAACAACTTAGAGAAACGTCAGACGCCGAAAGACAAGCGTCGATTCAAGTCGTGATCCAACAAACACTCAAAAAAATCTCACAGCTGGACTTTGCAGAGGCGTTTCGACAAATGTAAGCCAGACAAGAGGGGGCCTTGACGTTTTTGAGAGCGTCGTCAGGGTCGGGTAGACTGAGGGTTCGTAATTCAATTGACAAACGGAGCCTCTAGTCATGAGCACAGCCCCCTCTAAACCACGCGTTGCCCTCATTGGCACAGGCGGAACCATCTCGTCAATCGCAGTTGATAGCTTGGATGTGCTGGATTATCCAGACGTCAGCCGCAAAATTAAACCTGCTGAAATCATTGATCGCACGCCAGAGCTTGCACGCTTTGCAGAGATCGTGCCGGTCGATTTTCGTGAAGTGGGCAGCACCGCAATTGGCCCCGCCGACTGGCTTGAATTAGTGCAATTGATTCATACCACCGAAGCGCAGGGTGACGGCTTTGATGGTTACGTTATTTTGCACGGGACAGCCACGCTCGAAGAGACCGCGTATTTTTTGAATCTGACATTGAAAATTGCGCCAACGGTGGTGGTGGTGGGCGCGCAACGCCCGCCTAGCGCGGTGAGTTCAGAGGGGCCCAGCAACCTGCTTGCCGCGGTTCGTACGGCGATTGATCCAAAAACCCGGGGGTTGGGTGTGTTGGTGGTTTTAAATGACGAAATCCAAGCCGCGCGCGAGGTCACAAAGGTGTCAACCTATCGCGTCAACACCTTTAGAACGCCAGATTTTGGCGTATTAGGGCAGGTCGATGGGGATCAAGTTGTGATCTATCGGCACCCGGTGCGCAAGCATACCCTTGACACAGTGTTTGATGTTGCAGGATTAAAAACGTTGCCGCGCGTTGACATTGCTTACGCGTATGCCGGTGCCGATGACGTGGCGATCGAAGCGTACGTGGCCGCGGGTGCGCTGGGCTTGGTGTCGGCGGGCTTGCCACCAGGTATACCCCCCCCGCTGCAAAGCACTGCTTTCGAACGTGCAGTCTCTAAGGGCGTTGTTGTGGTGCAAGCAAGCCGCGGAGGCGCCGGCAGAGTCGCTCGCAGAAAATACCTGCGCGACCACCATATTGTTGCCTCTGATAACTTGAACGCACAAAAATGCCGGATCCTGCTGATGCTGGCACTCACTGTGACGCAAGATCCTGAAGTGGTGCAGTCTTATTTTGATTTATATTGAATTTGCCCGAGAGTCGCTCTTGATATCCTCCTCGCCCACAGTCGATGACTGGCTTGCGCGCAAAGGGCGAGGTAGTTGACGCGTTGCTAAGGTAAAAGTTGCCGCGGGCCTTACTGCAAAATGTATCGCAGCGTCAGGCTGCCAGTGCAAACTTGTTTTCTAAGACGTTACCCAAAATGCGTGAGGTGGCGGGGCGGCCTAAAAAAGCTGTGCGCCCTAAGATGTCGCCGCGTTTGACGTCTTTGCCGTCTGCTTTGACGATGTAGCCGCAAACCTTGTTTGCCTTTTCAATTTTAAGAAAAGGCTCACGACCTGTGACACGCACGCTGTTGATCATTTTGTCGACGACGTGATCATCCCATTGGTTGCTTTGGTAGTTTTCCGTTTCAATATTTTTTTTGATGTAACTTAAAAACCTGTCGACAGCCTCGCGCAAAGGTTGATCGGCACGCTTTTCGTTGATGCGAGTGACGTTTTGAGTGGCCACGATGTTCTCCGTTGAAGCAATCACGTTGTTCAGCTTGCAAAAACGCTCATTCACAGCTAAATAATTTAGCGTTAAAAAACGTTTCTTTTTTTGTTCTCATCAAGATCAGTGATGAGTGATGCTGGTGTTTCTATCGTTGTGTCACTAGCTTACGCTAACCACATTGAAAAGCAATCATGATTTACACTAAAAACAGCGGGTCGAGAAAAAAATCTCAAAACTCGCGCCGGCTCACCCTAATCCCGCACCCAAAGCCCGTTTGTCGCAGTGTTAAGTTTGTGTAGCGTTGCACGTCGCCAACGTAAAAGCCAAGTTAGGCAGGTTTGACAACCGGTGGCTTGGGCTCTTTGACGCGCAAGCGATGCCAAAGCAAGACCACGGTAAACGCACCAAAAATCGCGTGTATTAACCACACCCCGATCACAAAGCGCAATTTGCCATGAATGATCCAGCCCTGCGTAATGTTGATGAGATTCATGTAAAGCATTGCGACCAGGCCTGCGATGAGTAAGTCGCCAGAGCGACCGATACGCGGGTTGACGGCGCCCAGTGGGATCGCCATCAACGCAAGATTTAAGGCCGCGAGTGGCAGTGCCAATCGCCACATGATTTGGCCGTATGAACTATTTTCTTTGTCACTGATTAACAGAGAGGTTGGTCGTGATCTTCGGCTCTCAAGCGTTGTGGCACGCGCCTTTTCAAGTGTTTCTTCAGCGTTTTTACTTTCAATGCGTACGCCAAAGGCATCAAACTCGGCGAAGCGCATTTCAGATGATCCGGGCTTGAGGTCGTAGCGGTGGCCAGCACCTAAAACTAGAAACCGATCGCCATTTGCCTCGGTTTCGATCTTGGCTGACGCCGAGGTGATTAAGGTTAACCATTCGGGATCTATCAGGCGCATAAAAACCTGCCCCAAGGGGTTATCGGTCACGTTCGTGGTGCCCTCAACAAAAAAGACGCGGGCACCGTTTTCGGTTTCTAAAAACTGGCCCGGTGTGATTTTTGACAAATCAGAGCGCATTTCGAAGCGTGCGCGGTACTCACCAATCTGTCGATTAGCCCAAGGGGTCGCATAGAGCGTTAAAAATGAGATCAGTACCGCAATCGGTATAGCAATGCGCAAGACGGGGTTAACCCAGTTCGCAAGCGAGAGCCCGCTCGAAAACCAAACCACCATTTCAGATTCACGATAGTTTCGAGTGACTGTCGTCAGTACGCCAATAAAAATCGAGACTGTCAAAATAATCGGTAGCGCAGCTATTAAAGTAAACGTGGCTAAGCCAACCACCACATCCGAGCCAATTCGGCCAGCGGCAGCTTCTCCAAGCAAGCGCACTAATACAACGCTTAGCCACACCACAATCAAGGTCGAAAGCACGACGCTGAAGTGATTAGCAATTTCTGAGACAACTGAGCGTTTGAATAAGGACATTTATGTTTGGCACGTGTGGCCGGGTGGCTGCGCTGGTGCGAAGCCGCACCACCCTCGAAATTTAGCACATTGGGCTCTTGTAGAAGGTTCTGGCGCTGGGGCTCTCCTCAGGATCCAAGATACACTTACCTGCATCAAGCCCTTTTTACCAATCTATCAAAAAGAGAACTAAAGTGCCCCTGCCAGACAGCCTTGAACGCGAAGAAATTCATAAACGTGAGATCACGATGCGTGCATATCGACGTGTCGACGGACTCTACGACATTGAGGGCCGAGTGGTCGATAACAAACCGATCGAGTTTGTTGCCCCATTGACGAGCCGCGTACTGGCCCCCGGTCAACCGATCCATGATTTGTGGATTCGCCTTGTGATTGACGATGAGTTTTTAATTCATGATGTGTTTTCGTCTTCAGATTCGACGCCGTTTAACGTCTGCAAACAAGCACCACCAACACTTTCGGTGTTGAAGGGCGAGCGCATCGGAGGTGGCTGGGCAAAGTTAGTGCGTTCAAAATTAAAGGGCGCAGCAAGCTGTACGCACTTGATGGAGTTGCTAGGCCCCATGGCGACTGCGGCCTATCAGGCCTTATGGCCAGTGGTGCGAAACCGGCCAGAGGTGCTCGACCCAAACGGGCGCCCCGTCAAAATTGATAGCTGCTACGCCTACGCCAGCAACCGCGAGGTGACACTAAAACTTTGGCCGCAGTTTTATGACGGTCCCAAACCATAAGATTTGCCACGCTATACTCAAATCATAAAATTGACGCAAAGCAGCGCGCGCAGTTAAGCGACCCACCGCCTTGCCAAAAAAAACGGAGACTTCTTATGCGTTCGTTATTGTTTGTACCTGCCGACAGTCCGCGCAAGCTCGAAAAATCGCTGCAAAGCGGTGCCGATGTGTTGATTTTTGATCTTGAGGATGCCGTCTCGCCCGCCCGCAAAGAAAACGGTCGTATCGAAGTTGTTCAGTTTTTGACACAAGTCAAAGCCTCTGGGGTCATAACACCCAAGCTCTATATCCGCGTCAACGCCTTGACGACGGGTATGACCTTGGCCGACTTGGGGGCGGTCATGCGCTGCCGCCCAGATGGCATCGCTTTGCCGAAGTCGTCTGGTGCAGCTGATGTAGCCTTGTTGGCGGCATATCTTGACGCCTTTGAGCAGATGTTTGCGGCGGGTGCGGGCGAAACCGCACAAACTGCGATCTTACCGATCGTGACCGAAACCGCTGAAGCACTGGCTGGATTAAATAGCTACCGCGGTGCGTCGTCGCGTCTGGCTGGTTTGATGTGGGGCGCTGAGGATTTGGCAGGTGATATTGGCGCTTTAACCAATAAAGACGAAGAGGCGCCCGAGCAATGGACGTCACCGTTTGGCTTGGTCCGCAATCTGTGTTTGTTTGCAGCCGCTGCCGCGGGTGTGCCAGCGATCGATACCGTGCCGACTGAGCTTAACAACCCTGAGGCACTGTTGCGCGAAACGCGCCGCGCTTACCGTGATGGTTTTTCAGCGAAAGCGGCGATTCATCCGGGGCAGGTCCCCGTGATTAATCAAGCTATGACGCCCGATGCACAGGCCCAAGAATGGGCCCGACGAGTGATTGCTGCGTTTGCCGAAAACACGAGCGTGGGCGTGGCCACACTTGATGGAAAAATGCTCGACACACCGCATCTTCGTCTAGCTAAAAAAATTGCTGCTGCCACGCAGCTTATCTAATAGGATGTCGATGATGACGGGTCCGTTGGTGGGTGTGCGGGTCGTGGACATGACCTCGATCTTGATGGGGCCTTACGCCGCGCAACTATTGGGCGATATGGGCGCTGATGTCATCAAAGTTGAAGCACCTGCTGGTGATATGGTGCGCGATTTAGGGCCAATGCACAACCCCCGTATGGGCTCGCTCTATCTTCATGTCAATCGCAGCAAGCGTGGTTTGGTGCTTGATCTGAAGCAGCTCGCCGGCCTTGAGGCGGTTAAGAAGTTGCTCGCCACCGCAGACGTGCTCTTGTACAACGTGCGTCCGCAGGCGATGGCGCGCCTTGGCCTGGGTTACGACGTTGTTCAAAAAATTAATCCTCGGCTACTGTATGTGGGTACCTTTGGGTTTGGACAAGATGGTCCGTATGCAGCCAAACCAGCCTTTGATGATTTGATTCAAGGTGCGATTGGGTTACCTTCTTTGATCAAACAAGCGGGCGCCGATGTACCGCGTTATGTGCCATCAAATATTGTCGACCGTACGGTGGGTTTATATGCGGTGACATCGTTATGCGCAGCCTTGTTTCACAGAGAGAAAACTGGGCGTGGGCAAAAGATCGATATCCCCATGTTCGAGACGATGATTAGTCACTTGTTGAGCGACCATATCGGAGGCCAAACCTTTGATCCACCTAATGGCCCGCCCGGCTATGCAAGATTATTAGCCTCTGAGCGCCGCCCCTATAAAACCGCTGATGGTTTTGTCTGTGCCGTCATTTATAGCGATAAACAATGGGCCTCGTTTTTTAAGGCGATCGATCGCCCAGAGATTTTTGAAAACGATCCGCGCTTTTTGAATCTGACTGTACGCACGCAGCACATCAATGATCTGCAAGCACTTGCCGCGAAAATATTTTTAGAACGCACGACCAACGCCTGGCTTGAGTTGCTGGATCAGGCAGACATCCCAACAATGCCCTTGCATACGCTTGAAACAATTTTTGATGATCCGCATTTAAAAGCGGTCAATATGTTTGAATGGATCGAGCATCCCACCGAGGGTCGGGTGAGGCGTGTGGCGGTGCCAACCACCTGGACTGATAGCCAACCGACGCCAGGTCGCGCTGCGCCTCAGTTAGGCGAGCACAGTGTTGAGATTTTAAAAGAGCTAGGTTATTCAGACACTGAAATCTCGTCTCTTATCGCGCAAGGTGTGACACTTACGGCAAAGATCGAAGCAGGCACGTAGCGTGACCATTGATTTGACCCGTTGGATTCAGCCCGGTGACTGCATCTGGTGGAATGAGTGCACGGCTGAGCCGTTGACGTTGACCGAGACCCTCGTGGCGCAGCGCGAGTCGCTTGGTGGGTGTTCGGTATTTGTCGGCCCCACGTACACTTCAACGCTGCAACCCGAGCATGCTGACTGGCTGTCGATGTTGAGCTACTGTGGTATAGGTGAAAATCGAAGGTTGCTTGCGGCCGGTGCGATGCAATTGATTCCAAGTCATTGCTCGCAGTTGCATCGTTTGCCCCTCGAGGGAGCAGCACAAGCAGACGTCGTTTTTTTGCATCTGAGCCCTGAAGGCCCTGATGGACGGCGCAGTCTGGGTATCGCCAATGATTATCTGATTGCTGCGGCTAAACAAGCTCGGGTCGTGATTGCTGAAGTGAATCAGCAAATGCCTTGGACTTTTACCTCGCATGCGCTTGACGGGATAAAAATCGATGCGATTGTTCATTCAGACCGGCCATTGATCGAGCTCAAACGCAGTGCGGTTTCAGAGGTCGAGAGCGCTATTGCTCGGTATGCTACAGCGTTTATCGCTGACCGTTCGACGCTTGAAATGGGTGTGGGTGCGATCCCCGAATCGATTCTGTCGGCTCTGAGTGACCGCAAAGATCTGGGCATTCATACCGGAATGCTAGGCGATGTCGCCGTCGATTTAATTGAATGTGGTGCAGTGACCAATGCCTTTAAAACGCTTGACCGTGGGCTGACCACAGCAGGCGTTCTAATGGGCACGCGCCGGTTATACGAGTTTGCGCGACACAACGCGCTATTCAATATTCAGCCGTTTAGTTATGTGCACACGCACGCGACGCTTGCGCAGCTTGATAATTTTGTGGCGATCAACTCTGCGATTGAAGTTGACCTGACCGGGCAGGTGGGAGCCGAAGTCATTGATGGAAAATACATTGGCGCGACGGGTGGGCAGGTGGATTTCACCCGTGGCGCCCTCGCAGCCAAAGGCGGTCGGTCGATCGTCGCGCTGCCCTCGACGGCCAGGCGCGGGCAGCTTAGCCGAATTGTGGCGAACCTGCAGGGGCCGGCAACCAGCTTGCGCACCGACGCCGATGTGGTGGTCACCGAATGGGGGAGTGCACAGCTCAAAGGGCAGACTTTGCAAGAGCGGGTGAAGCGGATGATTGCGATTGCTCACCCAGAGCACCGGGATAGGTTGGCGCGTGAGGTGCATGAACAGGGTGTGCGCTGAGGGCACGGCGTTCGATGACAACTCAATCGTGCGCCAGGTGCTCGAGCGCAAGCGGTTAGCACCGTGGGGTCGTAGTCGCTTAGTTCAATGCACGCTGGTGAACTGATTGTTATAGTGGTATCGGTAAGCGTTTAGATCAAATATTGCGAGAGGCAGACATGGATTTTTCGTTTTCACAAGAGCAAGAAAGTATTCGCGAGGCGATCAGCAAAATTTGCGAACAGTTTGATGATCACTATTGGCTTGAAAAAGACCGACATGGCGGGTTTCCGATCGAGCTGCATCAGGCCTTGGCCAAAGACGGCTGGCTTGGGATTTGTATCCCTGAACAGTATGGCGGCTCTGGGCTCGGGATCACAGAAGCTTCGATCATGATGCAAACCATTAGTGAGTCTGGAGCGGGCATGAGCGGTGCTTCAGCCGTACACATGAATATTTTTGGTCTGAATCCTGTTGTGCAATTTGGCACTGAAGAGCAAAAGCGTCGCATGCTACCGCCGTTGATCTCTGGTGCAGAGCGTGCCTGTTTTGCCGTGACCGAGCCTAATACTGGTTTAAATACGACACAGCTAAAGGTTAAGGCCGAGCGCGTCGGTGATCATTATGTATTGAGCGGAACCAAGGTTTGGATCTCAACTGCGCAGGTTGCTGAAAAAATGTTGATTTTGGCGCGTACCACTCCGCTTGAAGAGGTGACGAAGCACTCTGATGGTTTAAGTTTGTTCTACACAAAATTTGATCGTGATTTTATTCGCGTACACGAAATCGAAAAAATGGGGCGCAAGGCCGTTGATTCAAACGAGTTGTTTATCGATGGGTTGAAAGTGCCTGTCGAAGATCGTATCGGCGAAGAAGGTAAGGGTTTTCATTACATCATGCACGGTATGAATGCCGAGCGTATTCTGATCGCTGCCGAAGGTGTAGGCTTAGGGCGCGTGGCGCTTAAAAAAGCCACTGAGTATGCCAAGCAGCGGGTGGTGTTTAATCGGCCGATCGGTATGAATCAAGGGATTCAACACCCTCTTGCCGCAAATTGGATGGAGCTTGAGGCGGCCAATCTGATGGTGTTTCAGGCCGCGTCGATGTTTGACAAGGGTGAGTCGTGTGGCGCCCAAGCCAACGCGGCGAAGTATTTGGGCGGTGAGGCGGGCTTCAATGCTTGCCAGCAAGCGGTGATGACGCATGGCGGCTTCGGCTACGCAAAGGAGTACCACGTCGAGCGCTATTTGCGTGAAGTCATGATCACACGCATCGCGCCTGTTAGTCCGCAATTGATTCTGTGCTTTATCGCTGAGCGTGTGCTTGGCTTACCCAAATCCTACTAGGAGGCCCTCATGGCTGGTTTGTATTTTGAAGAGTTTGAAGTCGGGCAACTGTTCAAGCATTCGTTGACGCGTACTGTGACTGAAATGGATAACGTGTTGTTCTCAACACTCACCATGAATCCTCAGCCCTTGCATTTGGATAAAGAGTTTGCCTCGAAAACTGAGTTCGGACAGATTCTGGTGAATAGCTTGTTTACCTTAGGTTTGGTGATTGGAATCTCGGTGGGCGAGACCACCTTGGGCACGACGATCGCAAACCTGGGTATGACTGACACACGGTTTCCGCATCCTGTGTTTTATGGCGATACGATTCATGTCGAGACAAAAATTGTTTCTAAACGCTTGAGCAAATCGCGTACTGACGCGGGTATTGTTGAGTTTGAACATAAAGGCATCAATCAACGTGGCGAAATCGTATGTATTTGCGTGCGTTCGGGTTTTATGAAGTGTCGACCCGCGTAAGGTGAAGAAGCCTTTTAGTAACACCCGTCCTACAGATGCCACCATGGCCTTTGTGGTGTTGGTGATTTGCTTTACTTTTAATCTGCTTGGTCGTGGTATCGGTGACGCCTATGTCACCTTTTTATTGCCACTCGAAACGCAATTTGGCTGGAGCCGCTCAGAGATCTCGAGCGTGTACTCGGTGTACATGTTGGCCAATGGTTTTTCTGCTCCGTTGATCGGCATGATGTTCGATCGGCTTGGGCCAAGGATTGTCTGTGCTGTAGGGTTTGCCAGTTTAGGCCTGGGCTACCTTGTGGCCGGCAGTTTGACGCAGCTTTGGCAGTTTCATTTGTGTGTGGGCGTTGCTGGCGGAATCGGAGTGACCTCTTTAGGGATGGTGCCTTCGCAAAGTTTGATTAGTCGCTGGTTTCCTACCAATACGAGTACGGCGATTGGCATTGCCTATGCAGGCTTTGGCGCCGGCACCTTGGTGATGGTGCCATTCGCGCAATACTTGAACGATACGGTTGGCTGGCGCAATGCTTACCATATCTTGGGGGGCCTGATGCTAGTGCTCTTACCTTTGGTGATGTTGTTACCCTGGCGAATCATTCGTGCAGGGCACGCTGACTACGCGCGGTCACTTGGGGCAGCGCCGCTGTCAAAAAATATTTTTGCACCCCTGAGCTTGGCAATACGCTCGCCAGGATTTTGGGCCTTAGGTCAGGCATTTTTCTTTACTTCCTTGGTGATTTATACGGTGACGGTTCAGGCTATTGCCTTTTTAGTTGAGTCGGGATTTTCTGCCTTTGAGGCGGCTGGTGCCTTTGGCGTTGCAGGCATGCTCTCTGTGCTGGGGGTGGGGTCGTCGGGCAAGCTGGCTGATAAGTTTGGTCACCGCTTGATTGTGACCGTGACGTTCAGTTGTACATTTTTAGGCCTCGCGAACTTGCTCGCGCTAGCGTTCTACCCGTCTGCATGGTTTCTGTTTGGGTTTGTTGCTTTCTTTGGGATTGCGCAGGGTGCGCGTGGGCCGATCATTTCGGGGCTTTGCTCAAAGCTATTTCCGGGCCCTGGGCTTGCAACGATTTACGGTGCGCTGTACGCTTTTATGTCGATTGGAGCCGCGTCCGGGGCGTTATTGTCGGGTTGGTTTCATGACCAGACGGGCGGTTACGCAGTCAGTATTATTTTTTCGATGGTAAGTGTCGCGTTGGCGGTATCGCCCTTCTGGGTGTCGAGAGCCTTGCGTCAGTTTGGCTAACGAGTGACGCGTAAGCTTGCGCCCAGTGAGATTTTTTTGATTTTCGCCCTAGGTGTGAGAACATTGTGAGCAGTATTTTTTATCAAAAATTCAAAACAGTGAGTGTTTGTGATGCAACACAACCTTAAATTATCGCTACAGTCCCTCAGCAAAAAAATCTTCGCTTTGCCATCGTGGATCAGAGCCAGCCAACTTATGTTGGTATGCCTTGGTTTACTGGTGGCGGGCGCTCAACCCGCGAGTGCGAGGTTGCTTGAGGACCTGACCGATGGGCAGCACGTCTTGTTGATGCGCCATGCAGATGCACCGGGGATTGGCGACCCGGTTGGTTACAAGCTCGACAAGTGCGCCACGCAACGTAATTTGGGCGAAACGGGGCGCCAACAAGCCGCGTTAATCGGGCGATGGTTGACCGCGCAGGGTGTGATGAGCCCAAAAATTTTTAGTAGTGTCTGGTGTCGTTGCACTGACACCGGTCGGTTGATGGCGCTAGGTGCTGTGACGGTCGAGCCATCGCTAAATTCTTTTTTTGACGACATGAGCCTAGCGAAACCGCAAACGGCTGCGTTACAAAAATTCATTGCAGCTAGCCTTCAGGCCCACCCAAAGCAGCCCTTGATCCTTGTGACTCATCATGTCAATATCGAGGCCTTCACGGGGCGGGTTGTTGCCGTAGGCGATATGGTGTTGGTGCGTGTCAACACCATGGGCAGCCCTTTATCTCACCAGTTGTTCTCTAGCCCGCGGCCGTAGCACGAGCCGTTTTTGGTGAGTCGCCCCCACCTCGCCGCTTAGTTGAAGTGTGCTTTGATTGATTGCAAAATCCGGCCCTGAGCGGTGGCCATTTCATCAAGAATTGTGTAATGGTTAAGCACTGGCAGGTTTTCAAATCTTCCTGGCGCTTGGGCATCGGCGCGGTATTGAGCAAACTCCGTCGTTTGCGCTTGCAGGGCGGGTAGCTCAGCACCGCCCACAAACAGATCAAGGATTTTTCCGCTGGGTACCGGTAATTTGATGGGTGAGAAACGTAACGCGCTCGCCTCGTCTAGGCTAAGTTTATCGTTGAGGTAGCAATGGCGCATCGGTTCGAGGTCATAGATGCCGCTGATCGCCGTGCCACCCAGTACGCAGGGTTCGTCAAGTGCCATTGCGGTTAAGTGGCCACCCGCCGACCAGCCACTCAACCAGATGCCAGGGTTACTTGCGCGGCGCGCTTCGATCTTTTGACTGACCGCACGCAGGCCGAGGCGGATATCTTGCACGATCTGTTCCATTTTGGCTTCGGGCGCGAGCGTATAGCCCATCATGGCAACACTGATGCCTGCCTCGATGAACGCGGGTACGATAAATGTGAAGTCGGCTTTTGCCCTGTTTTGCCAAAAACCGCCATGAATAAAAGCGACCACAGGGCTTTGATCGCCCGCCGAGAAATAATCATATGATTGTCGAGCGCCACTGCCGTAAGAGACGTCAAGATGCGAGGAGTGTGCGGCCCTAAACGCTTGGCTGCGATGTCCCCAGGCCTCAATGATGGCTGCGCTGTCAGCGACTGCTTTTGAGTTGTTATAGGCGTCGTCGCGTTGTTCGCGGGTAAGGTTCGTTGACATATTTTTGTTCGCCTGAGGTGTGAGGTGTAAAACGATGCCTTGAGTTCAAAAGCCGAGTCGTAAAGTTCAAGATCATCGTCTTTGCGCAAGCTTACCCTAGAATTTCTGGCACGATGTAAGTTTCTATTGCAGAAGAAGGGTGTTGCACGTGAGGAGTGTCGACCCTCTAAAATAGTATAGTTAGGCTACCTAGTCTTTTTTCTAAAGACGCTACTCATTCATGATTTTCAGGGTCCATCGCGTGACTGAACAAACGATTTATCTTCTCAAAGCGTTCTTTCTAGGTATTGTCGAGGGGCTGACTGAATTTTTACCCATCTCCAGCACCGGGCATTTAATCTTGTTTGGGCACTTAATCGAGTTTTCTTCAAACGAGGCTAAAGTCTTTGAGGTGGTGATCCAGTTGGGTTCGATCTTGGCTGTGATGTGGATCTTTCGGGCGCGTTTGATTCAATTGATTGTAGGCACAGTGCGACTCGACCCCGTTGAAGTCGCCTTCACGCGCAATTTGCTCATTGCCTTTTTACCGTCTGCCATCGTCGGATTGCTTTTTATCAAGGCCATCAAGGCTTTGTTTTTCCATCCCAGTGTGGTTGTGGTGACCTTGATCATTGGGGGGTTCATTATGATTTGGGTCGAGCGCAACCGGCCAGTCTCGGGCGTTGATCCGCGCGCGAGCGCACTCACCCTTGAGCAGATCACTTGGCGCCAAGCCCTTGTGGTGGGTTTGTGTCAGTGCTTAGCCATGGTGCCCGGTACTTCTCGTTCGGGCTCGACGATTATTGGCGGCATGCTAGCAGGTATCCAACGCAAAACTGCGACCGAGTTTTCGTTTTTTCTAGCGATGCCAACAATGTTAGCGGCCGCACTCTACGACACCTATAAACACGCAGGTTTGCTAAGCCAACAAGATATGCTGGCGATTATGGTGGGGTTCATCAGCGCTTTTCTTAGTGCGCTATTTGTGGTGCGTGCAGTGCTCGCATTTGTGTCGCGCCATACCTACCGCGTATTCGCGGTGTACCGCATCGTGTTGGGTGTGGTGGTCGGTGCTTGGCTATTTTTAGGGCGATAGTTACTCTGCAGTGACTCCTGAGGCCTGAATAATTTTTTGCCATTTTTCGCTATCGCTTTTTATCAAGGCAGCGAATTCTTCTGGTGTGTTCGACATTGGGACTAAGCCAACTTCTTGAAAGCGTGAGCGCAACGCTGGATCTTGAATCGCTTGCTGGAGCGCCCGATTCATGCGCTCGATAATTGGTGCCGGCGTGCCAGCGGGCGCTGACAGGCCGTACCAATTATTGATTTCAAAGTCTTTCATGCCCGCTTCAGTCATCGTGGGGACGTCTGGAAATAAGGCAAAGCGTTTGCTGGAGGCTAAGGCAATTGCTTTTAATCGGCCCGCACGGATATGACTGAGCCCACCAGGGATGGTTAAAAATTCTAATTGGGTTCGGCCCGCGACTAAATCCACCACAGCTTGCGCGCCGCCCTTGAAAGGAATGTGATTGATGCGCACGCCCGCTTGTAATCTGAAGAGCTCACCCGCTAAATGATCGGCACCGCCTGTACCCGACGATCCAAAAAATACTTGATCAGGATTGGCCTTCAGGTATGTGATTAACTCAGCTAAATTATTGGCGGGTACTGAGGGATGAACCGCCAGGATTAAGGGCGCATCGGCCATCAGGGATACAGGTGCAAAATCTTTTTGTGCGTTAAACGCAATGTTTTTGTATAGGTGCGGATTAATCGCGATCGGGCCCGCGTAAGCCATTAAAAAGGTATAGCCGTCGGGGGCAGCCTTAGCCACAAAGTCGGTACCGATGTTGCCGCCTCCGCCTGCTTTGTTTTCAACCATCATAGTTTGGCCAAGTGAGGTCGTCAGCAATTGTGCGATGCTTCGCACCGTAATGTCTGAGGCGCCGCCTGCAACGTAAGGGACCACGAAGCGAATGGGTTTGCTTGGCCAGATATCGTTGGTTTGTGCGAAGCTAGGTAAGCTGATGAGGGCAATCGTACTTAAAACAAGACGGGCAAGGCTTAAACAAAGATTTTGAGTGAAGCGCATATTCTTTTTGAATTCCAATAGGTTTTGTTATTCACGCAATTAAGGTTTTGCAAAATCAAATTTTATTTTTATCTATCTGCAGCAGGTTCAGCGAATTAGCGTGTGCCGAAGAGCGACCTCTGCCGATGTGGCTCGACAGTGGCGCATGTCTTTGTATCAACTCATCTGACTGTAGCAGGTGGCTCGACCTTCGTCTACAGACCGGCCGTTGAGCTGCCTGGCGCCTAGTAGCCCGAATCTGTGACTGAATAATGCAGTAAGGTATCCGAGATATGTCAACGTGCCACCGCTTTGCGATTCACCCGATTTAGTAGTAACTTCTTGCAAGTTCAAAAAATGTCAGTCAATACACAAACCTATTGACCTGATTCACCCCCCCAAGGAAGCCTGATGCGTTTATTTAGTTATGAAGACCAAAGCCAGCAAAAGCGTGTGGGCTTGTTACGTGCCAAAGACTCGAGTGAGTTTATCGATCTTGCTGCAACGGATGCCAGCTTGCCCAAGACGCTGCTTGAGGTGATTTCGACAGATGGGGCGATGACGCGTATTGCTGACTTGGCAAAAAGCTCAAGCGCGTCGATTAAATCTGTACAGGGCATTAAGTTCATCCCGCTCGTCGATAATCCTACCAAAATTATCTGTCTGGGCCTGAACTACGCTGACCACGCCGCCGAAGGCGGGCACGCACGCCCCGAGTACCCAAGCTTTTTTATGCGTGGCCCCAGCTCAATGGTGGGCCACTTGCAGCCGATGATTCGCCCTAAGGTGTCTGATAAGTTTGACTATGAGGCCGAGCTCGCGTTCGTTGTCGGTAAGCGCGCTAAGCATCTGACTGCAGCCAACGCCTTGGATTGTTTGGCTGGCTACAGCGTCTTTAATGACGGTAGCTTGCGCGATTATCAACGCAAGTCAACACAATGGACAATCGGTAAAAACTTTGACGCCACTGGCGGCTTTGGCCCTTGGTTGGTGACGCCAGACGAATTGCCCCGCGCAGCAGATGGATTGAGGATTCAATCGCGTCTCAATGGCCAGATCATGCAAGATGCCAATACCAAAAACTTTTTATGGGGCATCGTTGAAACATTGGTGTTGATTACTGAGTGCATGACTTTAGAGCCGGGCGATGTCGTGATTACAGGTACACCAGCCGGCGTTGGCTATGCCAGAAAACCACCTGTGTTTATGAAAGCAGGCGACACGATTGAGGTCGATATTGAAGGCGTTGGTGTATTGAGTAATCCGATTGCCGACGAATAATTGACAACTGTTCTACGCACCCGATCTGAAGGTCTTAAAAAAGCTCGGCACCGTTAAAAGGTGGCGAGCTTTTTGCTGTTCTTGGACCGATGCGATCGATCCTCTGCTGGTATAAACGCATTAGGGATCCCCGTTCTATAGATCGGGGGGGTATAAAAAGTTACAGCACGCCTTGCTCGTAAAACTTGGCGATTTCTTCGGGGGTATAGCCAACCTCGGCTAAAACCTCAGACGTGTGCTCACCCCACTGCGGTGCAGTGGTCACAACGTCGGCGGGTGTGCGACTGAGGATGGCAGGCTGGGTAATAAACCCTTTTTGCTTACCCTGCTTGTCATCCACCATCTTCGAGATATGTGATTGTTTGATGTGCTCGTCAGCAAACATTTCGGGCACGTTATACACGGGGCCTGCAGGTACGCCGGCATTGTTCAGGTTTTCAACCCAATACGCCACAGTGTTGGTGCGAAACACTTCGTTGAGCGCTTTGTTGCACTTGGCCCGATTCACCGCACGGGTTTTTTCATTTGAAAAATCCGGGTCTGCCATCCAGTCTGGGCGTTTGGCAAGCTCGCACAAACGGACCCAATTGCCTTGGCCTGATGCGCCTAAGTTAAAGACGCCATCACTGGCTTCAAACAAGCCCATTGGGCTTGAGGTGGGATGATCGTTGCCGGCTTGACCCGCGACGTCGCCCTCGTTGAGATAGCGCGCGGCTTGAAAATCCATCATCGCAATTTGTGCGTGCAGCAATGAGGCATGTACCCACTGACCCTTGCCTGAACGCTCGCGCTCGAGCAGGGCAGTCAGAATACCAATGCCGGCGTATAAGCCTGCACTCATATCGGCAACAGCTAAGCCCGCACGAACCGGGCCTTGGCCAGGGATGCCAGTGACTGACATCAAGCCGCCCATACCCTGCATGATCTGGTCAAAGCCAGGACGCGAGGCATAAGGGCCCTCTTGTCCATAGCCAGAAATGCTGGCCAAAATGATACGCGGGTTTACTTTAGCTAGTGACTCATAATCAACGCCCAAGCGGTTTTTAATATCTGGACGCCAGTTTTCAACCACGACATCAGCGGTTTTAACCAAGCGCATCATGATGTCAAGTGCACCAGGTTTTTTAAGGTTCAGTGTCATCGCCCGCTTGTTACGGTTCAGGTTTTGAAAGTCGCCACCCTCGCGGTTGGCCGCAAACATTCCTTCGTTAGGATCTACGCCTTTGGGCGGTTCAATGCGGATCACATCTGCGCCAAAGTCGGCAAGCAGACGTACACAGTTTGGGCCCGCGCGCACGCGAGACATATCGAGAACTTTAAGGTTTGATAGCGCTGAAGAAGCCTGAATTTTTGACATGATGTTCGATTTAGATTGAAAGGCGAAGGCGGTCGGGCAAATTTTTCTGTAATTTAGAGTGTATCGCCGACGTTCGAAGTCTTTTATAAGTTGCTTTGGGTGTTTTTGCAAGTGATACTGCTAGACTAACAGCGATTCACAACGTCCAAAAAGGGGAATTTACGTGGCAGACTCAACTACAGAGAAAAAAATCATCGTCGGCAGCATCGTCGCTGAGAAAAAGGGCGCGATCGGTACGATTCTGATCTCGAATCCAAACAAAATGAATGCCATGTCAGTGCAGATGTGGACAGACTTGCCGAAAGCGATCCGCGCGTTTGACGCCGATCCTGAAGTGCGCGTAATCGTGATCGTCGGGCAGGGCGAAAAAGCCTTTGTGTCGGGCGCTGATATTTCTCAGTTTGACACTTTGCGCAGTTCGCCAGAAACTCAACTGGCTTACGAAGACGCAGTATCTGACTCAATGAACGCACCGGTCGAGTGTTCAAAGCCTGTAATTGCGCAAATTCGTGGCTTCTGTTTTGGTGGTGGCTTAGGCCTTGCCGCGGCCTGCGATATTCGCATTTGTACTGAAGACGCAACCTTCAGAATGCCAGCCGCGCGCTTAGGCTTGGGCTACGGCCATAAAGGCATCAATCGCTTCACTAACATCATTGGTTTGGCAAACGCGACTGACATCTTTGTGACGGCACGTCGTTTTGACGCCCATGACGCGTTGCGCATGGGCTTTGTGTCGCGCGTGTGTAAGGGCGACGAAATTGATACTGTGATCGCCGAATACACCAAGCTGATCGCTGAAAACGCACCGTTAACCGTGGCTGCCAGCAAGTTCAATATTCGTCAGGTATGTGCCCAGCCAGACGAGCAAGACCTTGAGCGCGCTGTTGAGATGGTGAAGGCGTGTTTTGCTAGCGACGATTTTAAAGAAGGCCGTGCCGCGTTCTTAGAAAAACGACCCGCGCAATTTAAAGGTCGTTAAGCAAAAGGTCAGGTCTTTAAGCAGGCCTGACCTTTAAGCAACAGGGCGCATTCTTTCGCGTGGCGCATTCTTGTTAACCTCAGCCCCAAGGTCGCCTAGATTGAGCCCGCAGTTAAGGAAAGACAATACCCCTTAGTGCGCGCGCTTCGGAAATTGCATCAGTAAAACAGACGCACCAGCGCTGCCTGCGGTGATCATGGGGGCTGGTTCGGTGGGGTCGACAAAAAGCAAGGCTTGTTTGCCACCCAGATGTTCATTGAGATGACACTCGCCACTCATGACCATCCAGTATTGACCACGCCCTTCACTTGGCGCTGGACCTGCAATCTGTTGCCCTGGCGCCGCGTGGTACAGCGTTGCGCCCAAGCCGTCGGCCTCGAAAGGGACAACGGAATGTTCAATGACGGCAGTGAGATTTTGGGGGCCTTCAGCTTCGCCTACTAAGGCAGGAATCAAGCCCAAGCCATGGCGATAATCTTTGGTGCGCCCTTTGAGGCCTTCTTTGTAGTCGGGCATCCAGCGTGCACCCGGATCCCACCCGTTACGCAGTGTGTAGTATTCGACGCCGGCGTCGGCCGCATGGATTGGTGCGTAGGGCGTGAAGCCCATCGCATAATGAACGGTCAGGCCTTCGATGGGCTTGATGCCAAACTTGCCACCACCAGCAACAAAGACCTGAAACTGATCGGCTTGATGGTAATGACCAGGAATCGACATATTGGCTGCTTGCTCGACCAAAAAAGCAATCGGCTCAAGCGGGGGCGGAAACGCTTCGGCCGCGCGAGGCGGTAGGCCGGTAGCTTTACGTTCAACCGAGTTCACGCCAATACACGACGACACGTGCGTGATCGTTCCGTTGGGCAGTTTGTTGTAGTGGCGGTTAGCAAGCGCGTGCTCGCGGGTGGCAAAGGATGGCATGTCGGACAATCCCTAAAAGTGCTTATGAATAATTGTTTGTAGCTGAATGTTACCCGTCTGGCGCGCCTACTGTCGACCAAGGCGGCAATTTTTAGCGTGAAACAGACGGTTTCGAGCTAGACTTTACCCAAACAGATAGCAAACCCACGGAGACTGAACGTATGAAACTGCTTCGATCACTTGCAATGACGACCGCCTGTCTCTTGGGGTTATCGTTATCAACCCTGACTCAGGCTCAGGGTGCTTACCCCGGTAAACCGATTTCGATTTGGATTGGATTTCCTCCGGGCACGTCAACCGATTCGGTTGGCCGCATTTTGGCTGACAAGATGAGTAAAGATCTTGGTCAGCCGATCATCATTAAAAATAAGCCAGGTGTAGGCGGCACCTTAGCCCCCGCCGAGGTCGCGAAATCGCAGCCTGATGGCTACACCTTGCTGTTGAGCGCGACCGCGCCCATGGGCACGGCTGCGCATCTCATGAAAAACTTACCTTACTCACCTATTGCGGATTTTGCTCCGATTGGGCAAACCTCATGGTTACCTTTTTTGCTGGTCAGCAATAAAACGAAAGGTCTCGATACCTTTGAAAAATATATCGCCTATGCCAAAGCGAACCCAGATGTGCTGACCTACGCCTCAATTGGTAATGGTACGACCAGCCATTTGGTGATGTTGCTGTTGTTGCAAAAGGCTGGGGTCAAGATGGTGCACGTGCCCTACCAAGGCAGTACCCAATCTCAGGCTGACGTGATTGGCGGTAGTGTTGACGCGACTTTTGACACGATGGTGACGGTTTATCCACATGTGGTGTCAGGGCGCCTGAACGCGCTGGCCGTGAGCACTACAAAGCGCACGGCGATGGATCCCTCAGTGCCTACGGTGGAAGAAAAAGGTCTGGGCAAGTTCAATTTAGGTGCTTGGATTGGGATGTTTGCGGTAAAAAATACCCCGCAGCCGATTATCGACAAGTTACATGGTGCACTGAATCGGGCCTTAGCTGATCCTGAAACCGCCAGCAAACTTGTGGCCTTGGGGACTGAAGTGGTGAGCAGCGACACTTCCGCACAGTTTGGTCAGTTTGTTGCTCAGAACTACAAGCTTTGGGGCGAGATGGTTGAGATTTCGGGGCTTGAAAAAAAATAGTGCGCTGTTCACACTTTGAGGCTTTTGGATCGTTTAATCTCATGCGCTAGCGCCTTGCGTCGTCAGCCATGTTGTTTGCGGGTTAGTATTTTTCTATAAAGCGGTCAGTCTCTATTCGGGCTCAGACTGTTCACCAACTCTGGAGTTTTCATGTTATTCCAAAACGTAGTCCGTCTTTTTGTTTTGATGAGTACTGCAGCTGCGGTGTGTTTTTCGACGGTGGCTCGCTCTGAAGATGCTGCAACACTACAACGCGCCTCGCAGGCCGCTTTAAACTCGTTGGTTGCCCAAAATGCTTCGGCGCGCGATCTCAGCAAACGGGCTGTTGCGGTGTTGGTGTTTCCGAGTGTGAAAAAAGCCGGTTTAGTTGTGGGGGGGCAGTTTGGTGAGGGTGTGTTGTGGCGTGGTGGCAAAGCCGCGGCTTACTACAACACGGGCGGCGCATCGTGGGGCTTTCAGGCAGGTGTGCAAGAGTATGGCTATGCCATGTTCTTCATGAAAGAAAGCGCCTTGAAAGCGCTTGATGCGACGCAAGGCTTTGAAGTTGGCGTGGGTCCAAGCATTGTCGTGCTGGATCAGGGCAAAGGCGTGACACACACCACCACAACGCTACAAGACGACATCTATGCGTTTATCTTTAATCAAAAAGGTTTGATGGCAGGCATAGGGATCCAAGGTAACAAGATTACTAAAATCACCAAGTGAGTGTTTTCTTCGTGAATACGTGCCTGTGCATGCCCTTGGCTAACCCGACTGGTGTGCAGTGACAGCGCCCACACTTAAGCTGCCAGCGCTGCCTGCTGGCAGGCACTATCGCTATCACACGATGGCCAAGCCTTCGGGGGCTGAGTGCAACATCGATTGTGATTATTGCTTTTACCTACATAAAACTGAACTGCTCGAGCAGCCTAAGCATGCGCGGATGGATGCTGCCACGCTTGAGCAATACGTGCGGCAATACATCGAAAGTCAAACCGGCGAGCAAGTCGTTTTTTCGTGGCAAGGCGGTGAACCTACTTTATTAGGCTTGCCGTTTTACCAGCAAGTGGTGGCGTTGCAAGCTCAGTATGCCAAGCCGAATCAAAAAATAGAAAACGATTTGCAAACTAATGGCATTGCACTTGATGCTGAGTGGGTACGGTTTTTAAAACACAACAATTTTCATGTGGGCTTGTCGATTGACGGCCCGCGCGAGTTACATGACGCCTATCGCAAAACGAATAATGGCAAACCTACGTTTGATTACGTGATGAGCGCAGCCAAGCGTCTCGTGGATGCCGATGTATCGTTTGCAGCCTTGTGCGTGGTTAATCGTCGCAATGCGCTGCATCCTAAAGAGGTGTATCGTTTTTTGGCCGATGAGGTTGGCACCTGGCGCGTGCAATTTAATCCCGCGGTTGAACCGCGTGCGTTCAAGCAAGCGGCGCCTGCCAAAATGGATTTTTCTGCTGCACCGGTGCAAGACAGCGCGCGCGCTAAGCCGGGTCATCCGTTGTCAATCGTCACCGACTGGTCGGTTGACCCCGACGACTATGGCAGTTTTTTGTCTGGTGTGTGGGATGAGTGGTTAGCGACTGACTTTGGTCGTATTCATGTCAATCTATTTGAAACCGCTGTGGCGCAGGCCGCGGGTATGCCTGCACAAACCTGTACGCAGGCAGAGTTTTGTGGCAAGGGCTTGGCGCTTGAGCACGACGGTGCGGTGTATTCATGCGATCACTTTGTGTATCCAGAATACAAGCTTGGCACGATTGCACAAACGCACTTAGGCGATTTGGCCTTTTCAGCCACGCAAGAAAAATTTGGAATGGATAAGCGCGACACCCTACCCAAGCAGTGCCGTGAATGTGATTATTTAAAATTGTGTTGGGGCGAGTGCCCTAAAAATCGCCTGATTAAAACCCGTGAAGGTGAAGTTGGTTTGAATTATTTGTGCTCAGGACTGTATCGGTTTTATGAGCATATTGGCCCAGATGTCGTGCGTATTTTGCGACAACTGGGCCATTTGCGTTAAAGCGAGCTTAAGTCGTAATTAGGTCGAACTTCTCGAGAAATTCACACGAGGTTCGTACTAAGTCAGACCGAAGTTAATGGGCGCTCTGCCTAGTTTTGCGCAGGCTTAGACACCATTTCCATCACGCGATCAAGATTAAAACTGCCTGGCTTTTGGCGCGGTGGAAACTCGCGAAAGCTTTGCAGCCACTGGCCCACATACGCTGCGGCCGGCGCAATCGCAAACATCCGATCTAAGTACCAGCGCTGATAGCCCATGGCGTGTTCTTGCTCGGCACGCTCAAACGGATCCATACGCAGGTTGGTGAGGGTGGGTGCACGTAACTGGGTGAAAGGCTGTTGCCACACTTTCAAGCCTTCAGATTCTTGTTTCAAGAAGGTGACTTTCCAGTTGTCGTAACGCAAGGCGGCGACGCTACCGTCGTCTGTCCAGTAGATAAATTCTTTTCGTGGCCAGACGGCTTCGCCTTTGAGTGCGGGCCCCAGATCATAGCCATCAAGATGCACCTTATAAGTCGTATCACCGATCTTACGGCCCGTTTTGAGATCAGCTTTGGCTGTTGTGTCGCCGGCCGCTGCCACCAAGGTGGTTAGCATGTCTTCGTGTGAGGCGATGTCATTATTAACCGTACCTGGTTTGATCACACCCGGCCACTTGATCATGGTCGGTACGCGGTAGCCGCCTTCCCAGTTGGTGTTCTTTTCACCCCTAAACATAGTGGTGCCACCATCGGGCCAGGTAAAGGTCTCGGCACCGTTGTCGGTCGAATACATGATGATGGTGTTTTCGTCTAAGCCAAGTGCTTTGAGTTTTTCAAGCAACTGACCCACATGCCCATCGTGTTCAACCATGCCATCGGCGTACACACCTAAACCAGTTTTTCCTTTTGAGGCCTCTTTAAGGTGCGTAAAGATGTGCATCCGGGTTGAGTTCCACCATATAAAGAAGGGTTTCTTTTCTTGCTTGGCGCGATCCATAAAATCAAGCGTTTTGACCATGACTTCATCGTCGATGGTCTCCATGCGTTTACGGGTCAAGGGCCCCGTATCGGTAATCTTGCCCCCCGCAAAGCTATGGATCACGCCGCGTGGACCAAAGCGCTTTTTAAACTCTGCGTTTTTGGGGTAATCGGGGTTTTCGGGTTCTTCCTCGGCATTGAGGTGATACAGGTTGCCAAAAAACTCATCAAAACCATGGGCCGTCGGCAACATGTCATCACTGTCACCCAAATGATTTTTACCGAACTGACCGGTCTTATAGCCCTTTGCCCTCAGCAGGGTGGCTAAGGTTGGATCTTCTTTTTTCATCCCTTCAGGCGTGCCTGGCAAGCCGACTTTAGTCAGGCCTGTGCGGATCGGTGACTGGCCGGTAATAAACGCAGCCCGACCGGCGGTGCTGCTTTGTTGGCCATACCAATCGGTGAACAGTGCGCCCTCTTTACCGATGCGATCAATATTGGGCGTTTTGTAGCCCATCATGCCGTTGTTGTAGGCGCTGATATTGAACTGACCAATATCGTCGCCCCAAATAATCAGGATGTTAGGCGGATCAGCGGCAAGCGCTTGCCCGGCTAAAAGGGTACTGGCGATTGAGGCAGCGAGAAGAGTTTTTTTGAAATTGAGCATCATAAATAGTGTGGACGAGTCATCAAACGGTGAGCCTGACCGCTGCGCGGTGATGCCCGGGACTTTTGCGTCAAAGTGCGTAAGCCAATTTGTAGCGCAGGCCAAGTTTGTATCGCGAGTGATCATACCGCCTGTAGGGTGGCAAGCCAAGCGCTTTTCAGACATCGAAATAGTTCGACTTCAGCGCTTTCAATTTGCTCAAATACTCACAAAAAACCTTACGTTTACACGGCTTTTTGCGAAGGTGACCTATCATCGGTGCTTCTTGATATGTTGCAACCAAACGGCACGTTAGTTATATGTAACCGGGTTGAATTTTGCGCCTCTGGAATCGTTCGATGGCCGACATCCAAAAAATTGAATTAAGCGGCATCCCAGGGAAAACGTACGCTGAATGTATGCGCCTCAACAGGCCATGCATTATTTCTGGACTGTATGAAGCCTTACCAGACCTTCGGCTTTGGAACATTCAAGCAGCCAAAGATCGCATTATTGATAAAGACTTAAAAGTTTACGTTATGCCCAAGGTGCACAGCCTCGCATCTCAAGGTGAATGGATAAAGATGAAGGCTTCAGAATACTTGTCTCAGTTAGAGCTGGGCTTTTCTGATTCGTCAAAGATTTTCTATCTTGCGATGCAACGCCTTGATGAAGATCTGCCTGAACTCAAACCTTTTGTCTTGTTAGATAAATTGCTACCCAAACACCTAATTTCTGCATCCAGTTTCTGGCTAGGGCAAAGCAAAACCATCGTTTACCTTCACATAGACCCCTATGACAATTTCTTTATGCAATTGATGGGTCAAAAAACATTTCATTTATATCCGCCAAGTGATCGCAAGTACCTGTATCCCTACTCACCTTTCGGCAACGCTCCAGAGGCTAGCCGCGTAGATCCGCTACAGATCGACTTAGACAAGTTTCCTCTCGCCCGTCACGCGACTCGGATGGAAGTCACATTACAGGCAGGTGATGCTCTCTTTTTACCTATTTATTGGTGGCATGCGGTACAAGGCGGTCCCGAAACAACCATGTCAGTCAATATCTGGTGTAAGGGGCGCACCTTCAGTTCTTGGGATGGTGCGATGCAATTAATTCCAAGAGGAATCAAACAAGGGATTAGGTCCGTGTTCAACAAGTTGCGCAAGCGGGATTGAGCCGCACCGCGATGAGCGAAGGCCCTTAGATGCTTATAGCAGTGGTCGACTAAGACGCCTGTCGCCGTCATCTGCTCGAAGGTAGGATGAACAGCGCGGACAGGGCAGGTGCCAACAATGTTCACTTGATCGAGGGGATGTTGATTGTCAACGAACCAGCACTTTGCTAAAAAAGATTTGCGCAAAGCGATCAAGCGGTGTCACGCTGCGGGTCAGCTTCGAGCGCAAAATCGCTCCCTCCCAGCCGATCCAAAAAAATTGAGACAGGCTTTCAGGATCGTTTGCTGGTGCGATTTCGCCTCGGTCGCGAGCAAGTCGCAGTAAAGCCGTGACGCGAGATTCCCACGCCTGCATGACTTGCTCGAGCCGCTCTCTAAATTCTTCGTTGAGTGCGGCAAGCTCTTGTCCCATATTGCCGATCAGGCAGCCTCGCTTGAAATCGTATTTAGTCATGCCAAGCTTTCCGTCGTCGACAAAATCTTGCAACCTTTGTAAGGGGGTGCGTTCGGGGTTATCAAAGAGCAGAGCCATCTTCTGGGCATAAAACTGCACGTAGTTATCAACGACGGCCACGCCAAATTCGCGTTTGCTTTTGAAGTAATAATAAAAAGAGCCCTTGGGCACACCGACGATCGAAAGAATTTCATCGATCCCAGTAATTTGAAAACCGCGCTCTGTTAACAGTTCAGTGCCGCACCAGATAATGGCCAACCGGGTATCGCCGCGTTGTTTAGCCGCTAGCGAACGAGCGTGTTTGAACTCGAGATCTGCGTCTGACGCTGTCTCTGAGCAAGTGCCAAACGGCGCGACGAAGGCGTGAATAGTGCCCATAAATTCGATGAATACTTACAAAAAAAAACAAGAATTGACGAAATTTCTTAGATGAAAATTTTTTAATTCTCTGATATATAACACTTTTTTATAGAAAATATTAATCAAGGGTAAATACCAATCGATTTTATAGACGATCGGTCTAATATCAACAGCGTTGTTATTTAATCGAGGGTTGCCCTGAAGATTGATGGTGCGCCTTGTTCGAAGTGAAACAAAGATGTGAGTGCGTGGTTTGATGGATCAAACAAAGACAGAGAGTGGGCGCATGGCTGAGCCTTTGCTCGTGGTGCGTG
>Ga0114958_10000795_pt1 | contig 26321 bp, 24 predicted proteins | sample C_130208_EF_Meta_FD_89577 | JGI IMG/M metagenome (GOLD analysis project Ga0114958, IMG submission 89577) | Freshwater microbial communities from Lake Croche, Canada to study carbon cycling - C_130208_EF_MetaG | ecosystem: Environmental > Aquatic > Freshwater > Lake | place: Lake Croche, Canada... | reverse complement strand
GCAGATAATGCAGCAGCGCTTGGACGTGAGCTTGGATATCCGTTATTGGTTCGTCCATCCTATGTTTTGGGGGGGCAATCCATGAAAATTGTGATTAATGAGCAGGAGTTGGAACAACATGTAGTGGATATTTTACGTGATATTCCAGGGAACAAAATCTTGCTGGATCACTTCTTAGAAAATGCCATTGAGGCGGAGGCCGATGCTATTTGTGATGGCGAAGATGTATATATTATTGGTTTAATGGAACATATTGAGCCAGCAGGAATACATTCCGGGGATTCTCATTCGGTATTACCTCCCTTCGATTTGTCTGATCATGTGATCAAGCAAATTGAGGACCATACGCGTAAAATTGCGGTGGCATTGAAGACCAAAGGACTTTTGAACATCCAGTTTGCAGTGAAAAATGAAGTGGTGTACATCATCGAGGCGAATCCTCGTGCCTCTCGGACCGTTCCATTTATATGCAAGGCGTATCAAGAACCTTATGTGAATTATGCAACTAAAGTCATGCTAGGAGACAAGAAGGTGAAAGATTTCAATTTCAAGCCGGTGAAAAAAGGATATGCGATTAAAATTCCTGTATTTTCTTTCTCGAAATTCCCCAATGTGAATATGGAGCTAGGACCTGAAATGAAATCGACAGGTGAGGCGATTTATTTCATTGATGATTTGAAAGATGATTTCTTTCGTAAGGTGTATGGAGAACGAAATTTATATTTAAGCCGCTAAGTAACCATGTTAAAATTAATCGCTTTTGGATTGGTGTTTTATTATGTGATTTGGCCACTGGTGCGATTCTTATTTAAGGGATTTATCATCACTCAGGTCCATAGAAAGATGTCGGAGCAAGATATTCGTTCCAAACAAGCTGCCGCAAATGCTCGAAGAGAGGGTACCATTGACGTGGATTATGTACCTCCTATATCAAAGAATAAAAAGCCTTTGGCCGATGAAGGAGATTATGTGCCTTATGAGGAAGTAAAGGATTAATCTTGTATTAGATTGGCTATGACTCTGGGAAAATCTCGGTGTTCTAAAATTTGTCCTTTTTTCGCTACATCTTCAGGTGTGTCACTTGGATCTACGTCAAATGAGCTCTGAAAAATAATGCCACCCTCATCATAATGTGCATTTACGAAATGAATGGTAATTCCGGATTCTTTCTCTCCCGCTTCTACGACAGCCTCGTGAACAAAATGCCCATACATACCTTTTCCGCCAAATTTCGGCAATAAGGCTGGATGTAAATTAACAATTCTTTGAGGAAAAGCCTGGATAAAATCGCTTGGAATCAGCCACAAAAAGCCTGCTAAAATGACCCAATCGGTGTTCAGTGAAAGAATTTTTTTCAACAAAGTACCATCCTTATATTCAGTTCTGCTGAAAACAGTACAGGGGATAGCTAATCTTTCTGCGCGTGAAATTACACCTGCTTCTGGATTGTTGCTAAAGATATGCGTAATAAAAACCTCCTTTGAATCCTTGAAATAGTCGAAAATTTTTTCGGCGTTTGATCCAGAACCAGAGGCAAAAATGACTAAATTTTTCAAGCGTTTTGAATTATTTACTACAAATTTAGCCTTAAATCAGGAACCTTTTGGGTTTTATGTCAGTTTTAATTGATATTCTAATAAATTTGAGGCATGAAAATAGGGATTATTTGTTATCCTACTTATGGTGGAAGTGGTGTAGTGGCCACAGAATTAGGAAAGGCATTAGCGTCAGTAGGACACGAAGTACACTTTATTACGTATACTCAACCCCCCCGATTGGATTTCTTCAGCGAAAATATTTTCTATCACGAAGTTTCCGTGGCTTCCTATCCCTTATTTGAATATTTACCATATGAATCTGCACTAGCTAGTAAAATGGTAGATGTGACGATTAATGAGCAGCTCGATTTAATACACGTTCATTATGCTATTCCGCATGCTTCAGCTGCTTATTTGGCAAAGCAAATTTTAAAGTATAAAGGAATTCATGTCCCAGTTATTACGACCCTTCATGGAACAGATATAACTTTAGTGGGGCGTGATCCCTCTTTTGAACCTGTAGTTACTTTTTCAATCAATGAATCAGATGGAGTAACTGCGGTTTCTGAAAGTTTAAAAAATGATACTTATTCCTCGTTTGAAATTTTAAGCAATATCGAGGTAATTCCTAATTTTATTGACCTAGAACGATTTAAAAAACAACCCAAAGAGCATTTTAAATTAGCCATTTGTCCACATGGAGAAAAGCTATTGATTCATACGTCTAATTTTCGAAAAGTAAAACGAATTGAAGACATCATTCGAGTTTTTGCTAAAGTCCAACAACAGATTCCTTCCAAACTTTTGTTAGTGGGAGATGGCCCAGAACGTACGGCCATTGAAGTATTATGCAGAGAATTGGGGGTTCAGGCAGATGTGCGTTTTCTAGGTAAATTAGATACGATTGAGGAGGCATTGTCACTGGCCGACTTATTTTTGTTGACTTCTGAAAAAGAGAGTTTTGGGCTATCTGCATTGGAAGCGATGGCCTGTGAGGTTCCTGTCATTTCCTCTAATGCCGGCGGCATCACAGAAGTAAACATCCATGGAGAAACAGGATTCGTCAGTGAAATCGGCGATGTAGATGATATGGCAAAAAATGCAATCAAAATATTATCAGATCCAATGCTCCATGCAACCATGAAAAATAATGCATTGGAACGGGCAAAATTATTTGATATTAAAAAAATCTTACCCCTTTATGAGAAGTACTACGAAAAAATTGTGGGTCAAAGTTGGCGCTTCCCCAACCCCAGTCTTCTAGAAAACGATACCGAAATCGAAGATTAATCGATCACTTGGACGCTTTGAAGATCTGTCGTTTGTTCCAATAATTCCAACATCGTTTTTTGGAGACCGGGATGTAAAAAATGGGGCGCAATCTCCACCATGGGAATCAATACAAAGCGTCTGTGCGCAATTTGCGGATGTGGTATATCGACACTTTCATTATTGACCAGTTGATTTCCAAGAAAAAGAATATCAAGATCAAGGATTCGAGGACCCCAGATTAGCTCGCGCCGACGACCAAAAAAAAGTTCGATATTTAACAATTCGGACATCAACTTTTCCGGATTTAAATTGGTTTCTGCTTGGATTACTTGATTCAAGAAGTCGGCTTGGTCTGTTTTTCCCCAAGCAGCAGTTCGATAAATTTTGGAAAATACGGTAATTCGACCTATTTTTTTTTCAATTTCAAGGTAGGAGTTTTTAAATATTTCAAGGGTATTTCCTAGATTGCCACCCAAAGAGATAAAAACGATACTAGACATATATTTTTTAATTTAAAACAAGTTACGAAATTCCTTTTTATGCCTTTACATTACTTGGAAGATGAATTAAAACCAGGAGTCCTTTTGATCTCAGAGCCATTTCTGGAAGGCTCGGCATTTCATAGGTCTGTGGTATTGCTATGCGAGCACTCTAATTCGCATTCTTTTGGACTCATTTTAAATCAAAAACAAGAGGTCGTATTTGATTCAATCGTTGATGAAAAGGTGTTGGAGAATGTCCCCTTGTTTTCGGGTGGGCCTGTAGACCCCACAATCATGCAATTTTTACACCGTAGACCCGACCTTATTCCAGATGGGATTGAAATTTCCAAAGGAATATTTTGGTCAGGAAGTTTTGAAAAAGCTATCGAGCATGTGGTCAGTGGGGCGATTAATTTTAAAGAGATTAAATTTTTTGTTGGGTATTCGGGCTGGGGCGCGGGCCAACTAGCTCGTGAGGTGAAAAAAAATTCATGGTATATTCATCCTGCTCGAGAAGATTACGTGTTTGATGAATCGAATAAAAATTTATGGCGCACGGTACTATATGATAAGGGTGGAGACTATCGTGTGTTGTCGACCTACCCGGATGATCCTACGTTAAACTAACTTATTCGGGCCCAATTGGTGGTGTCTTTTTTTTGTTGGCGCACCTGCTCCCGAATCATCGCATTTTTTTCATGTTCTAAATTGGGATCCTCATTTAATATGGACACAGCGGTCTCTCGGGCCACTTTTAAAATCTCCCCATCTTTAGATAAATCTGCAATCATGAGGTCGATGGCCCCACTCTGTCGCGTTCCACCGATATCCCCTGGGCCTCTTAATTGTAAATCGACCTCGGCGATTTCAAACCCATTATTCGTCCTCACCATGGTTTCAATACGCTTTTTTGTATCTGCAGATATCTTGTAGTCTGTTAACAATAAGCAATAGCTTTGTTCGGCGCCTCGCCCCACTCGACCTCTGAGTTGGTGTAATTGCGCTAAGCCAAATCGCTCTGCACTTTCAATGATCATGACCGATGCATTTGGGACATTCACACCCACTTCAATCACGGTCGTAGCCACCATGATTTTCGTTTCGTTTTTCACAAACCTCGCCATCTCAAAATCTTTGTCGGCCGGCTTCATTTTTCCATGCAATATGCCCAATGGTATTTCAGGAAAGGCTCGTGAAATGCTTTCATGTCCATCCATTAAATCTTTAAAATCCATTTTTTCGGATTCCTCGATGAGTGGATAAACGATGTAGACTTGACGTCCTTTTTGAATCTCACTTTGGATAAAACTAAATACCTGCAAGCGATGTGAATCATACCGGTGAATCGTTTGAATAGGTTTTCTTCCTGCAGGTAGTTCATCAATCACGGATACATCTAGGTCCCCATATAAAGTCATGGCCAATGTTCTCGGAATTGGTGTTGCTGTCATGACTAAAATATGTGGATGAATTTGCTTGTTTTTATCCCAAAGTTTGGCTCTTTGAGCTACCCCAAAACGATGTTGCTCATCTATAATACAAAGCCCTAAGTTTTTAAACTGTACCACGTCCTCAAAAATAGCATGTGTACCCACCAATATATGTAAGGTTCCTGTCGACAATCCCTCGTGTATTTCCACCCGATCTTTTTTCTTTACAGATCCCGTGAGTTTGGCAATGCGAACACCTAAAAGATCGGCAAACTTTTTTAGCCCCTGAAAATGCTGGTCTGCTAAAATTTCAGTTGGGGCCAATAAACATGTTTGAGTTCCATTGTCGATCGCGAGTAACATCGAAATAAAGGCAACAATGGTTTTTCCAGAACCTACGTCTCCCTGAAGGAGTCGATTCATTTGATTGCCAGAACGCATGTCTTCAAAAATCTCACGAATAACTTTCTTTTGAGCCTCCGTTAATGAAAAGGGTAGATGTTCCTTGTAAAATGTAGTTAATAAGGCAGCAGACGAGAAAACTTGGCCTGGAAAGGCAGATTTACGAACTAAATTTTGCTTAATTAATCGAAGTTGGTTGTAAAATAATTCTTCAAATTTCAAGCGGCGTCTTGCTTGGTGCAACCAATTTTCTGACTGTGGTAAGTGAATGTGGTAGAGCGCCTCTTGTTTTGAAATTAATTTAAATTGCTGAATAATTTCATGAGGCAATGTTTCTCTTATGTATGGAAATGAAACTTCCAACAAGCTTTTTTGTAAGGCAGCAATCAATTTGCTGTCGATGTATTTCTTGCGTAATTTCTCAGTTAACGAATAAATGGGCTGGAAAAACTTCTCTGAAATCTGGGGACCTTTGTAGACTTCCATCTCAGGATGTGTCATTTGGATTTGGCCATTGAAAACCCCGGGCTTACCATAAAATAAAAAATCTACTCCGCTAACTAATGATTTTTCAATCCATTTAACCCCTTGAAACCAAACTAATTCAATACAGCCCGTTTCATCACAGCATTCTGCTACGAGTCTTTCTCTTCGCCCAACGCCTATTTTTTCTTTGTATTTGATTCGTCCAATAAATTGGACATTTTCCATTTGATCATTGATTTCAGCAATAGGAGTTAGTAAAGTTCTATCTTCATATCTGAATGGAAAATATTGGATCAGGTCCCCAAAAGTAAATAGCCCTAATTCCGATTGCAGTAAAGCCAATCGCGCAGGAGTCATTCCTCGCAAAGTTGCCAAATCTGAATCGAAAAAATGGGATGTGGACATTGAACAAAAATTTTGTGAATTTAGGTATATTTACAAAACCTTTACATGGATTTTTTAAAAGCTTTATGGTGCGAGTAATTTTTTTTTCATTTAAACTAAAATGGACTGTGCTAAAAACGCTAGTCTCAATCCTACTTTTTATTCATATCTCTGCTTGGGGCCAAACTCCTGATTGCGCAACGAAGCTTTGGGTGGCCACGGATAAAAAAATAATCATGTTTGCTCCTGAACCCGGTGAAAATCCGACTCCTATTTTAATGCCCGTGAATGGCGCTAATACACCGGGAGTAAAATGGTCTTGGACACCTAAATTAGCGTTGTCAAATCCGTTAATCCTTAATCCATATTTTGATGTGAAGGGCTTAGGTGATTTAGGCGGGAACGCATTCAAGACGACATATTTCATTAATGGGTATTTGCCTGCGACAGCCACTGCCTCCGAATGCCGGACTTTTGCAACAATTGATATCATCGTTTTAGCGAGGTTAAAGCCCTATGATGCTATATCGCCCAATAATGATGATTTAAATGATTATTGGACCATCGATAATATTTCATCTTATCCAGATGCGGAGATTTATGTGATGGATCGCTGGGGGCTCAAAGTATTTGAAAGTTCTGGTGCTATGTATGAGGAAAAACCCTTTAGAGGGAAATATAATGGAAAAGATTTGCCATCCGGTACTTATATATATGTCATTAGACCTAATTTAGAAGACTATCCGGAAGCCTATCCAGATGTAGTTGGAAATTTGACCATCGTAAGATAATGAAGGGATATTTAGATCAAAACATTCAATCGGAGGGATTTGTCGTGAGCCAATTTGAGGATTTACTCAACTGGGCTAGGGCAAGTTCTTTATGGCCCATGAGCTTCGGTTTGGCTTGTTGTGCCATCGAAATGATGCAAACCTTTGCTTCTGGATATGATTTGGATCGTTTTGGTGTATTTCCTAGGCCTTCCCCTAGACAGTCAGATGTAATGATTGTAGCAGGAACGGTTACCTTTAAAATGGCTGATCGGATTAGAAGACTTTATGAGCAAATGCCGGAACCCCGCTATGTGATTTCGATGGGTTCTTGCGCCAATTGTGGGGGTCCCTATTGGGAGCATGGATACCATGTGGTCAAAGGAGTAGACCGAATAATACCTGTGGATGTATATGTTCCCGGTTGTCCACCCAGGCCTGAGGCCTTGCTAGGAGGCATTTTGAAATTACAGGAAAAAATCAATCAAGAAACGCGTGTCGTACCCCAAATTATTTTGGACGCCATCGCTCAAAAAGCCTAAGGATGGAAGCGTTAGAAATTAAAAATTTGATTGAAAGTGAATTAAATCTCACGGTGGATTGGGATGAAAAATCAGGCCGCATCACGGTTCAGCCTGCTCAAATTTTTCTAATTTGTGATTTTTTATGGCGCCATCCGGCGACTTATTTTGATTCACTCTCTTGCCTGACCGCGATTGATAACGGCCTAGAAAATGGGACGCTTGAAATTATTTATACACTGTACTCAATTCCCAATCACTTGACTTTTCACATTCGATTACAAGTTCCTAGACTACAAGAAGATGGAAAATTGCCCATCGTGCCTAGTTTATGTGGAATTTGGAAAACGGCGAATTGGCATGAGCGAGAGGCATTTGATTTGGTGGGTGTTGTCTTTGAAGGTCATCCTGACCTGACGCGTATTCTGTTACCTGCCGATTGGCAAGGTCATCCACTTCGTAAAGATTATGTGGAGCAAGAAAAGTACCACGGAATTCAAGTGAAATTTTAGCCCATGAAAGTCGCCGGCTTTACCTTCATTCGGAATGCGATTAAAAATGATTATTCTATCGTGGAAGCCATCACATCCATTTTGCCGATTTGTGATGAGTTTGTTGTGGCCGTGGGTCAATCAGAGGATGACACGCTAGGTTTAATCCAAGGAATCAAATCGGATAAAATCAGGATTATTGAGACGATTTGGGATGATGCAATGAGAGAGGGCGGCCAAGTTTTCGCTTTGGAAACCGATAAAGCGCTTCAGGCAATTTCATCAGATATGGATTGGGCATTTTATATTCAAGGGGATGAATGTGTACATGAGGATGATTTAAAAGTAATCCAAAAGGCGATTGAGGAACATCATGGGGATGCTTCGGTTGAGGGTTTATTATTTAATTATAAGCACTTTTATGGATCTTATGATTATGTTGCCACCTCTAGGCGATGGTATAGAAAAGAAATTCGTCTTATAAGATGTAACCCATTAGTGCATTCGTATAAAGATGCGCAGGGCTTTCGCAAGCAAGGTAAAAAACTAAAAGTCAAGGAAATTTCTGCACATATTTTTCATTACGGTTGGGTTAAGCCGCCGAATCGCCTCAATCAAAAAGTAAGAAATTTTACTCAATTTTACCATGATGACGCTTGGTTAGCAGCTAATGTCCCAGCGGATTATGAGTTTGATTTTGGGAATGCTGAAAGGCTTACAAGGTTTACAGGCACGCATCCCAAAGTTTCTCAATCTCGTATTAAGGCACAAAATTGGGAATTTGATTTCGATCCAGCCGTCCTTCGTTCTAAGATGAGTTTACGTAGAAAAGTATTGCAAAAAATGGAAGATTGGACCGGTTGGCGAATCGGTGAGTATAAAAACTATAAGCTTATTTAGTGGAAGAAATACAATCTTTTCCCGCCCAAAGGGCCGTATCAAACCCTTACTTTTCCATCTTAATTCCTAGTTGGAACAACCTCCCATACCTCACTTTATGCATCGAAAGTATTCGGAAATGCGCTCATGTTCCCTTTGAATTAATTGTTCATTTGAATGAATCGAATGATGGTTCAAAAGAATGGGTGGAGGCGCAAGGAGATATCGCATTTTCATATAGTGCTAAAAATGTGGGAGTTTGTTATGCCATGAATGCGATGCGGGATTTGGCTGCGGCCAATTACCTATTGTATTTGAACGATGATATGTATGTGTTGCCTGGCTGGGATGTCGAATTAAAAAATGCGATTGACTCATGTGGAACCAAAAAGTTCTTTTTTTCCTCCACAATGATTGAGCCACGGGCACAAAGTTCCTGTTCGATCGAAGCAAATTTTGGCAATAGCATTGAAAATTTCGAAGTGAAAAAATTAAATAAAGCTTACCGTCAATTCGAATTTCAAGACTGGCATGGAAGTACCTGGCCGCCTAATGTGGTTCATAAAGATCTCTGGGATTTGGTTGGCGGATATTCTGTCGAGTTTTCCCCGGGCATGTACTCTGACCCCGATTTTTCCATGAAGTTGTGGAAGCAAGGTGTACGACTATTCAAGGGTTTGGGAAAAAGTCGGGTGTATCATTTTGGATCGATATCGGTTAAACGAGTGAAGCAAAACAAAGGATATTATCAATTTATACGCAAGTGGGGGATGACCTCGTCAACGCTATCCAAATATTATTTACGCAGGGGTGTTCATTTTGACGGGCTGTTGCAAGAACCCAAAATTCCTTTTTTTGTGCAGATTAAAAATGCAGCTTATCGAGTATGGCTTTTTTTGAAGAAAGATCAATAGATACCAAATAAGAGTTTAAAGCAATACAAGAAATTACCTAGGGGTGATTTTCCTTTGTAGGCCAACATATCATCCCGGTATTTCATAACAGTCTTACATCTGCGTATTCTATTCACCAGAGAATCTCCTAAAAAATCTAGATATAATTGCTCAAATATTTGCTTCTCTTTGGATTCGCAACATCTTTCAGCCAGCATTTTGATGCGCTCGCAGATGCGCAGCTTCCGCTCAGCCCGAGTTTTATATAATTTTTTAGCTTTTTTTAAATCGGCGCCAATGGCATTGGATTCGTGTTGCCGATAATGCACCAGAGATATCGGAATATAGGCAATCCCCTCATGGCAAGTTGCCGAAAAACCAAGCAAATAATCATGCGTTACCCAGTTGGAAAGTGGCAATGCCGTCTCCAATAAATCCTTTTTAAATAACATGGTATGTCCGGGAGCCCAAGCCCCAAACGTGTACATGAGGGGAGATTTATAGGGAATTTGACGTTTTAAGTTGGACATTTTAATGGGTAACTCTTTTCCTTCTTGGTCGATTAATTGGGAGTCTGAATAAACTAAGGAGCAATTTCCAATTCCATTGACTAAAGTGGATATTTTCGAAGCAACCCAATAATCATCTTGATCAGAAAGTGCAATATATTCGCCATTAGCCGCTTTCATTCCTTTTTCAAAAGCAGAATTATGGCCCTCATTGACCAAGTTTTCTAAGATATGAATGCGAACATCTTGCTTAGCATATTCCTTTAAAATGGACAAACTTTGATCAGCAGAAGCATCATCTACCCAAATAAATTCTAGATTGGGATAGTCTTGGGCCAACAAACTTTCGATTTGTGTTTTTAAGTATTTTTCGCCCTGGTAGGTGGCCATGACAACGGAAACTAATGGATGCATACTCAAATTTGTGGGCTAAGAATTTCTAATTTTATGCTGAAAATTGTCGTAATTTGAGACACGTTTCCAAAATATTTAACGTTGAAAACATATTTTCGTTTATTATCCTATGCTGTTTCTATCCGCAAATATGTATTTCCATATTTTGGATTTTCCTTATTAGGTAGCCTATTTGGGATTTTAAATTTTACGTTATTGATTCCTTTGCTGAATGTTTTATTTAATCAGGCTTCCGAAACCAATGTTCAAATATACCGGACCATTCCTGATTTTTCGCTTAGTCCACATTATTTTTCATTCTTGTTTAATCATTATTTTTATGGGTCATTGGAAAAATTTGGACGCTTAGGTGCTCTAAAGTATGCTTGCGGAGCGATTATGGTTTCCGTCATTTTGGCTAATATTTTTAGATATTTTTCTCAAAGAGTCTTAAAAACAGTCGAAGCGGATACGATTGCATCATTAAGACAAGCTGTTTTCCAAAGAGCTATTCGCCTGGACTTAAGCTATTTCACGGAGCAGAAAAAAGGAAATTTAATGTCGCGTTTGACCACAGATGTTCAAGAAGTTGAAAATAGTATTGGCCGCGCTTTTACCGCAACCTTCAAAGAAATTTTTACCCTAATTCTGTTTTTTGTTTTTTTGGCAAGCATGTCGGTGAAGTTGACCTTGTTCTCATTACTTATTTTACCTCTTTCTGGGGGTGTTATAGCCACCATTACCCGGCGTTTACGACGTGCAGCTGGTGAGGTACAGCAACATTTGAGTGGTTTGATCAGTTTGTTGGACGAGATTTTTGGTGCCATGCGAGTGGTCAAGGCATTTAGGGCTGAAAAATTGATGGACAATCGGTTTGGAGAAGGCAATCAAAAATACCGTAATTCATTATTGAAAATGGTATTTCGCCAGGAGCTTACTTCCCCTGTTTCAGAAACGCTGGGTGTTTTGGTCGTTACCGGGATATTATTGTATGGAGGGAGCTTGGTTATTTCTGGGGAAGGTGAATTAAGTGCATCAACTTTCATTGCTTTTATAGCCACTTTTTCTCAAGTCATGCGGCCGGCCAAAGCCATCGCAGACGCATTTTCTGGAATACAACGAGGTATCGCCTCAGCTGATCGAATCATTGAAATTTTAGACACGGAATCAGAGATTAAAGTGATTGAACCCATCATTTCTTTGAAAGAATTCACCCATAAAATTTCTTTTGAGCAGGTTGGTTTTGAATATACTCAAGGGAGAAAAATTTTACATGAGATTAGTTTTGATATTCCTAAAGGCCAGACAGTCGCGTTGGTTGGCGCTTCTGGTGGAGGCAAATCCACTTTGGCCGACTTACTCCCACGGTTTTATGATCCAAGCTTAGGCCAATTAAAGATCGATGGACACAATATCAAACACATTCCATTAGATGACCTAAGGGGCTTAATGGGAATCGTGACTCAAGAATCTGTATTGTTTAATGATACTATTTTTAACAACATTGCTTTTGGGACAGAAGCAACTCAGTTGGAAGTGGAAGCAGCGGCCAAAATTGCCAATGCCCACGAATTTATTTCTCAGAGCGCTGATGGATATCAAACCATCATAGGTGATCGGGGATCCAAATTATCAGGTGGCCAACGCCAGCGTATTTCCATTGCGCGCGCCGTTTTGAAAAATCCACCCATTTTGATTTTAGACGAGGCCACTAGTGCGCTTGATAATGAATCCGAAAAACTAGTTCAAGCCGCCCTTGGAAATTTAATGAAAAATCGGACTGTTCTTGTCATTGCCCATCGATTAAGTACCATCCAACATGCAGATCAAATTCTTGTCATAGAACAAGGAAATATTGTAGAAAAGGGAACTCACCTTGAGTTATTGTCTATTAAAAAGGGAGTTTATGCAAAACTAAGCCAATTAACTTAGGTCCTTTTTTATAAGTTTTATTAGTTATTCAGATTTTTAAAAGGTAATTTTGCACAAATTATCAGTAATAGTTCAAATCAATTTATGTCCGTATCCTTATTAGCTAAACGCATTCAAGAATTAGATGAGTCATCTACCTTAGGGATGACCAAAAAAGCCCGTGAACTTGCATCTCAGGGTCACCAAGTAATTAGTTTATCGGTGGGCGAGCCAGATTTTAAAACCCCTGCTCATATTTGTGATGCAGCAAAAAAAGCCATTGACGATGGATTCCATGGATATTCTCCTGTGGCAGGTTATCCAGATTTACGGATGGCAATTGCCAATAAATTAAAACGCGATAATAACTTAGAGTGGGCTTCAGAAAATATTGTGGTTTCGACCGGCGCAAAGCATTCCTTGGCCAATGCCATCGCAACATTAATTAATCCGGGCGATGAGGTGATAATTTTCTCACCCTATTGGGTTTCGTACTCTGAGATGGTGAAATTGGCCGAAGGGAAATCGGTAATTGTTCAAGGAGCTTTTGATAATAATTTTAAAGTGACTGCGGAGCAGTTTGAAGCGGCTATTACCCCAAAAACAAAAATGGTGATGTTTTCATCGCCTAATAATCCTACGGGATCGGTCTACACAGAATCAGAATTAAGGGATATCGCTAATGTAGTAGCTCGCCACGAAAATATTTTTGTGTTAGCGGATGAAATTTATGAGTATATTAATTTTACACAGGGCGGTCACTTTTCGATTGGATCAATTCCAGAAATAAAGGAACGTGTTATTACGGTGAATGGGGTTGCCAAAGGTCATGCGATGACAGGTTGGAGAATTGGATTCATAGCTGCGGCCAAATGGATTGCAGATGGTGTAGAAAAATTACAAGGTCAGGTAACTTCAGGAACAAATTCGATCGCTCAAAAGGCGTCTGTTGCCGCGTTTAATGGTCCTTTAGATCATGCGCACGAAATGAAGGAAGCTTACGATCGCCGTAGGAAATTAGTGGTGGGAAAATTAAGAGAAATACCTGGCTTTAAAGTTAATATGCCTGATGGAGCATTTTATGCCTTCCCAGATATTTCCTATTATTTTGGCAAATCTGATGGTAAAACAACCATCAAAGATTCAGATGATTTTTGTACTTGGTTGTTGACGGATGCTTTTGTAGCCACGGTGGCTGGCTCTGGTTTTGGAGCTCCTGATTGCATGCGAATTTCCACTGCAGCTGCAGATGAACAATTGGAGGAAGCTTGTGAACGAATTAAAGTAGCGGTAGCTAAATTAAAATAATTTACTTAGCATGGCAATAATTAAGAAAGTCAGAGATTCTTCTCTGACTTTCTTTTTTTATATTTATGGATATGGAAATAATTTCAGTCTTCATTTTTGGCATCGGATATCTCGCTATTGCGTTTGAGCATCCATTAAAAATCAATAAAACGGCTATTGCTTTGTTGACTGGGGTCCTTGTTTGGGTGGTATTTGCTTTGGTGAAGGGGGAGGGAGAGTTGGGCCAACTATCCCATCATTTGGGGAGTACTTCGGAGATTTTATTTTTTCTTTTAGGCGCGATGACTTTAGTGGAGTTGATTGATGCGCATCAGGGATTTAGATTTGTAAACCAATTAATTCAAACCAAAAATCCGGCCAAGCTATTGTGGATTGTGGGGATAGTTACTTTTTTTCTCTCAGCTGCATTGGATAATTTAACGACAGCCATCGTCATGGTTACGCTGCTGCGCAAATTAATTTCAGATACACAGACGAGGAAATATTTTGTGGGTGTGGTGGTCATTGCGGCAAATGCCGGGGGTGCCTGGTCTCCGATCGGGGATGTCACAACGACTATGCTTTGGATTGGAGGTCAAATATCTGCTTTGGGAATTATTAAGATATTATTCTTGCCTGCATTAATCTCTTTATTAGTCCCGCTGGCTGTGGGCTCTTACTGGGTGCGAAACGAAAAATTAGGTAATCCTCATCCACTTCCAGCCTTCAGCAAGACGGAAGAAAAAGAGGGCAAAATCATGCTTTTTGCTGGTTTCTCGAGTTTATTGTGTGTTCCTGTATTTAAGTCGATTACCCACCTTCCTCCCTATATGGGAATTTTATTAGGCCTAGCGATTGTGTGGATTATATCCGAAATATTACATTCAGATAAAGATGAAGCTAGCAAAAAACCCTATTCGGTGGGCTTTGCTTTAAGTAAAGTTGATACCTCCAGTGTGCTTTTTTTCTTAGGTATATTATTGGCCATAGGAGCCTTGGAATCTTTTGGATACCTCAAATCGCTAGCTTTATTTTTAGAAAACACACTGGGAAACCAATACTTGATTGTGACCATCATCGGGATGGCCTCTTCCGTGGTCGACAATGTTCCACTCGTAGCTGCAACCATGGGGATGTATTCATTGGCTGATTTCCCCTTGGATCATACGATGTGGGAGTATTTGGCTTTTTGTGCCGGAACTGGTGGAAGTATTTTGATTATTGGCTCTGCAGCTGGGGTGGCCGTAATGGGAATGGAGAAAATCGAATTTATTTGGTATGCTAAAAAAATAGGAATCCTTGCCCTATTGGGATATTTTGCCGGCGCCGCTACTTATTTATTATTGGTTTAAAACGAGTAATTTAATCGGGCTACGTAATAATTGGGTGCAATTTGTGGTTCAAAATTCCATGCCGATTTTGTATTAAACAGCTTAGTTTTTAATTTAGGATATAGGTAGGAAGCGATTTCTGCAGATGCTATGCCTATTCCAGCACCCATGAATACATCGCTAGCCCAATGTTGGTTATTGGCCAAGCGTAATACAGCGGTTGTTCCAGCTATTGCATATCCACCCACCGCAATCCAAGGATAATTTTCACCATATTCTTTTGCAAGAAGGGTAGCGCCAAAAAATGCGGTGGCCGCATGTCCTGAGGGGAAAGAATGCTCGGTTCCATTTGGTCGAGATTCATTGATGGCATATTTTAAACCTTGGGTCGCTATTGCATATATTCCTGTTCCTAACACGAAAATTCCTAAGCGATCTGCCCTTGTATTTTTTGTCTTTAATCCACTCAAAGAGAGGCCAAAATTCAAGATTGTTGGCGTGTACTGCAATACATCGTCAATCCCTGTTGAAAAACTAGATAAATTATTTTTATAGAAAGTGCTTTGATAATCTTTTATGGTTTGATTATGAAGTAATAAACTAGAAATCCCTAAGGCAACTGGCACTTTCCAATGAATTTTTTTTGAGGATTTTTGGGCTATATTTTTAAATGGGAAACATAGGCAAAGTAGGATAATTAAGGTGTTGATTTTCATGGTTTTTCGGTTAAAAGTGCTTGTATGGTTTTGTCAAATTCCTGAATCCAATCGGTATGATACGCGCCAGTTCCTGGTCCTGAAAATCCGGTATGAATTTCGCGCACTTTCCCTTGTTTGTCAATAATAAAGGTGGTCGGATATCCATTTATTTTATACAACATAGGCAATACTTTTTCAATCGTTGGGTCATCTGGCTTACCAGCCAATACAATCGGATATGGAATGCCAATTTTAGTGATAAAGTTTTTGATTTTAGGCCCGGAAATTTTCATATCATCCGAATATTCAAAGGATAGTCCAATTACTTCAAGACCTTTCGATTTATTTTTTTTATAATAGGGGGCTAAAAATCTAGATTCATCGATGCAGTTTGGACACCAAGACCCCATTAATTCTATGACAACTACTTTCCCATGATACTTGGGATCTTTTAAACTTATTAGCTGTCCATCTGGATCAGGTAATGAGAAATCAATACGCTCAAAACCGGGCTTCAGGTAAGTTACTTTTTTTAAATCTGGGAGACTTGCCGTGGGATCTAGTTTTGCTTTTAAATTTCTTTTGCCAGCTAATCCTGTATAGAAATTTCCGGTAAACTCTTTTCCTCTCACCTTAACACGGATTTGCATGCAGTAGCTTCCGTCGAAATAACTCATAAATAAACTATCGCCACTCACATTTCCTTGTAAAAATCGATAGTCGCCACTCGTCTTTAGAAAGGTGCCTGTGACTGAATTTCCTACCTGCTTGAACATGCCTATCCCAGGACTATGGGTGTTTTCATCATTCCAAAAATCAGCCTTCCAGTTGCCTGATACGTTTATTTTTGAAGGTTTAAGGTTTGAATAGCGTTCTTTCGATCCATACGATGCTTCTAATGGAATACGAAAAATGGCTTGACCATTTCTTTTCATAATCCAATATCCATTCATTTTTTTGGAACTTGTTAAAAAACCAACAATCTCTGAATCATATAAATCAAACGGGATAACAAGTGAATCTCCTCTAAAAAATGATTCTCCTAATGAGAACTTTTCGGACCCATTCTGAATATTGATTTGATATGTTTTAGGTGTTTTGCCTTTATTGACAATAAAGTTAAACGGTAGTTTCCCACTGAAATGCCTCATTTCCACTCGCCATGGCCCGATTTGAGGAGTCGTATTTTTTTGACTTAAGGAATCAAAAATAGAAATCAATAAGAGAATAGTAAGAAAAAATTTGGGCATTGGATCTGATTTTTCTAGGTCAAAGATAGATGAATACTTAGTGTCATAAAAAAAATGTAGTGAATTTATAAAAATTGAGATTGCCATTGGATATTTTGTAAATTTGAACATATGTCTTTAGCTACCTACCACACTTCTGTTTTATTGAATGAATGCATCGATGGCCTTGCTATTAATCCGCAAGGTATTTATGTTGATGTCACATTTGGTGGAGGAGGGCATAGCAAAGAAATTCTGAAGCATTTAGGGCCTGAAGGACGCCTAATTGCTTTTGATCAGGATCCTGACGCTTGGAAAGAAGCTGAGAAAATGGATGATTCCCGAATGACTTTAATTACAGCAAATTTTAGGCATTTAGATAAGTATTTGCGACTCGAAGGAATCAAAAAAGTAAATGGTATTTTAGCGGATTTTGGCGTGTCATCTTATCAATTGGATGCACCCGAGCGCGGATTTTCTACTCGGTTTGACGGGCCATTAGATATGAGAATGGGTCCTTCTGCATCTTTAGATGCCAAAACGGTTTTAAATACGTATTCCGCAGAACAATTACAGAAAATTTTAGGCATGTATGGGGAGGTGAAAAATGCAAAAACATTAGCCCAAGCTATCATTCAGGCGAGGACTCAAAAACCCTTAGAAACGACTTCGGAATTTAAAGAAATTCTTTTTAAATTAGCTCCTAGGTCAAGGGAATTCAAGTATTTTGCGCAGGTTTTTCAGGCGATTCGGATTGAAGTTAATCAGGAACTTGCCGTTATTGAAGAATTTTTAACCCAAGTGCCTCAAGTGCTCAATGAAAATGGAAGATTAGTGGTCATTTCTTTTCATTCATTGGAGGACCGCTTAGTAAAAAATTATATTAAAACGGGGGATTGTTTGGGGAAAGAGGATAAAGATTTGTTTGGCGTTGTGCATAAACCCTTACATTCTGTGACTCGAAAACCGATTACCGCTTCCGAGGTTGAGTTAAAAGAGAATCCTAGATCAAGAAGTGCAAAATTGCGCATTGCTTTAAAACTATAAAATGGCTACCTCAGTACCCAAAAATGAACCTACTTCTAAAAAACCAAATCTAAAGGATGACCCTTTAGAAATGTTATTCGACATTGACCATTTAACAGGTGGTGAGTTGCCTGTGGAATGGATCAAAAAAATTGTTTTCATCGCCTTCCTGATTTTAATTTATATCTATTATTGCATGTTGGCCGATGGAAAAATCCACCAAATTGTTAAGAATAAGGCAGAATTAGAGGAATTAAGGGCTGATTATACGACCCAAAAGGCGGAGTTTATGAAAAAAGGAAAGCAAAGTTATTTAGCCGAAGCGATGAAAAAATACAAATTGGAGGTGAGTTTAACGCCCCCCTATAAAATTGTAGAAGAAGGGAAAAAAGAATAATATATTTATTAAAAATGGCAGCTGATAAGCGTTTAAATATTCGTGCAATTATTACAAGAAGATTTTATATTTTCTTCTTGGCCGTTTTATTGATGTTTTTAGTGTTGATTTTCAATTTATATAAATTAGTCTTTCTTCAAGGGGAGGAATTAAGGTCTGAGGCGGCAGCCACTTACATTAAAGAAAGAAGCGTTGAGGCTAGTAGAGGAAATATTTATTCAGATGATGGCAGTTTGTTGGCCACTTCTCTGCCGAAATATAGGCTTGGGATGGACCCATCCGTATTTAATGCTTCAGCCGCATCTGAAAAACTATTTTCTACTCATATTCATGCGCTTTGTGACCAGTTAGCCCTTTTATTTAAAGACAGGTCTTCAGATGAATATTACAACAAAATTTTATTGGCAAAAAACAATAACAAACCTTATATTTTGCTAAACAATCGCTTATTGGATTTTCAGGAGAGAAAAGCTGTTTTGAATTTCCCCCTCTTTAAAGAAGGGAAACGAAATGCGACAAAGATGGGTGTCGTATTTGACAAAGTAAATGTGCGTTATGCTCCGTTTGGGCAAATGGCATATCGAACAATTGGGTACCTTAAAGATAAATTAGCGGTTGGACTTGAGGGGGCTTTTGATAAAGATTTAAAGGGGATTCCTGGAAAAGGATTATTTCAGAAAATGGACAAAAATACGTGGCGTCCGATGGAAAATGGGACTGAATTAATTCCTACCCCTGGCTATGATTTACAGACGACGATTGACGTGGACATCCAAGACATCGTAGAACTTGCATTGATGAAAGCTTTAGCTACCTATAAAGGAAACTATGCAACTGCTATTGTTATGGAAACTGCCACAGGTGAAATAAAAGCCATTTCTAATTTGACTAAGGAGGCAAGTTCGCCCACGGGTTATTCCGAGTTTGCTAATTATGCCATTGATGTATCTGAAAATGATCCAGGTTCTGTTTTTAAGTTGCCATCCATGATGGCGATGTTAGAGGAGTCCAATATGCCATTGACTGATATGGTTACTACCGGAGGTAAGTATACTGTTTTCAATAAAACCATAACCGATTCACATGATTATGGAACGATTTCGGTTCAAGGTGTCATTGAGCATTCATCGAATGTTGGCACAATTAAATTAATGCAACGAGTCTTTGGCTCAAAACAGGGGAAATTTTACGATTACCTGAAGAAGTTCCATTTGATCGAACCGCTTAATTTTCAAATTAAGCCAAGGTATGCAAAGCCTAAATTTCCTGTTCCTGCTAAATGGGATGCACTGCAATATATGTGGTCTTCCGTGGGTTATTCGTCGAATACTTCCCCTTTGCATATGTTGACGTTTTATAATGCAATTGCCAACAATGGGTATTGGATTCAGCCGATTATTGTGAAAAATGCTATGGTTGGCAATAAAGTGATTAAGGATTATACAGAATCTCAAAAGAAGGATTCGGAGCCATTATGCTCGGCGGAAACATTGAAAAAAATCAAAACGATGCTTGAGGGAGTTGTTTTGAGAGGAACAGGCAATAACTTAAATGGGACACCCTATGGAATTGCAGGGAAGACGGGTACGGCACAAAGATTAGTCAACGGGCATTATGTCAAAGGAACTTACTATGTGTCATTCATCGGATATTTTCCTGTGGCAAAACCTAAATATACGGTTTTAGTTGCCATGGATAAACCTGAAGGGGGTTCTGAAGGTACTTATGCGCGGCAAGTTACCGCTCCTGTTTTCTTGGATATTTCAAATCACATTTACTCTCGTGACATGAAATTACAAAGAACCCTTTCGGGATCTTTACCAGATTCATTAAATAATGCGAAGCTTTCTCATACGATTCATCCCTTGGACCAAAAAATACTTTTTTCTAATTTTAATTTGCCCAAAGTAGATGAAGACGGTCGTTGGATATTATTTAGTCAAGATAAAAAACAAGTTCAAAATTCAGCTATTTCATTTCCTGCCAAAACGGTACCCAATGTCGTAGGAATGAACTTGAGAGATGCGCTATTTGCCTTGGAAAATAGAGGTTTAAAAGTAAGAGCCAATGGGATGGGGGCCGTTGTATCACAGTCGATTGCCCCAGGAACTCCTAGCAGAAAAAATCTATTATTGAATATCCAACTCAAGTAAAATGGGCTCATTATTTTCTCTTTTAAAGGGGCTTAAAATCATATCTACTCAAGGTAAGGATCAAGAAATAGACAATTTGTGTTTTGATTCAAGGCAAGCAAAAACAGGATCTTTATTTTTTGCCATTCCGGGTACTCAAGTAGATGGACATCAGTTTTTGGACCAAGTGTACGCGCAGGGTTGCAAGGCCTTCTTGGTACAACAAATTCCAACCAACCTCCCTGATGATGTTACCTGTATTCAAGTAGCTGATTCAAATGAGGCATTAGCTGATTTATCCTGCGCTTTTTATGGTCATCCTTCCTCTAAATTACACCTAATTGGGATTACTGGGACCAATGGAAAGACCACTAGCGTAACACTCTTATTTGAATTATTTAAAAAGCTTGGACATCGTTGTGGCTTGATTTCAACGGTTCAGAATATGATTCAGGATCTAGTGATCCCTGCGACGCATACAACGCCAGACGCCTTAAACTTAAATAAACTGTTGGCCGAAATGCAATCCAATGGCTGCTCCTATGTTTTTATGGAAGTAAGTTCACATTCAGTGGTCCAAAAACGAATTCACGGTTTGCGTTTTAAGGGGGCTGTTTTTTCCAATATTACACGTGATCATTTAGATTTTCACGAAACCTTTGAGGAATATATTAAGGCAAAAAAGGGTTTCTTTGATGATTTGCCGGATACGGCATTTGCGTTGACCAATCAAGATGATAAGCGTGGCCCAATTATGCTTCAAAATACAAAAGCTAAAAAATATAGCTATGGGATTTTAAATTCATCTGATTTTAAAGCGAAAATTATTAGTAATGGAATAGGGGGATTGCAAGTAGAATTTGACGGTCAAGCAATTCATGCCCAATTGATTGGCACATTTAATGCGTATAATTTATTAGCCATTTATTCTGTAGCTATTTTGTTAGGAGAGGACAAAGAAGAGGTTTTGGTTCAAATGTCTGCCTTGAAAACGGCTCCAGGAAGGTTTGAACAATTAGCCGGGCCGAACCATAAAATGGGGATTGTCGACTATGCACACACGCCTGATGCCTTAGAAAATGTACTTAAAACCATTCAGGCGATTCGCAATAAGTCTCAAAAAATAATCACCGTGGTTGGTTGTGGCGGAAATCGGGATGCGGGGAAGAGGCCTATTATGGCTGAATTAGCTGCTCATTATAGTGATGTGGTAATTTTGACATCAGATAATCCTAGGTTTGAAGATCCGGAAGATATTTTAGATCAAATGGAATCAGGAGTTTCGAAAGATATGGCTTTTAAAGTTACTCGAATAAGTGATCGGAAATCGGCTATCATGACAGCTGTTAAGGAGATTGCCCAAGCGGGAGATGTTATATTGGTTGCCGGGAAAGGCCATGAAACCTATCAAGATATTAAAGGTGTTAAGTACGATTTTGACGATAAATTATTGTTGGCCCTCGCTTTCGAGGCTTAATTTGTACAAGCAATCAAAATTTTGCAACTTTGTTTGAAGTTTTAAAACCTAAAATTAGCTAAGGAATGTTTTATTACCTTTTTGAATACTTAGACAAAACACTAAACGTTCCTGGAGCTGGGGTATTTCAATACATTACTTTTCGGGCATTTGCGGCCACCATTACTTCCTTGGGTATTGCGGCAATTTGGGGTAAGTCGGTTATCTACCGACTTCAAAGATTGCAGATAGGAGAAGAGATTCGAGATCTTGGCTTGGAAGGCCAAATGCAGAAAAAAGGAACGCCAACGATGGGCGGTTTTATCATTTTGCTTTCTTTAATCATCCCTACTGTTTTATTCGCTAAAATTACGAATGTGTACATTGTCTTATTATTGCTTTCGGCCGTTTGGTTGGGTACTGTAGGCTTTTTAGATGATTACATTAAAGTTTTTAAAAAAAATAAGGAAGGACTTTCAGGTAAATTTAAGATTGTAGGCCAAATAGGCTTAGGCTTAATTGTAGGCCTAACCATGTATTATAATCAACACATTAAAGTTCGAGTCTTTTCGAAATTAACGATGCTGGCGGATGGGACGCAAATTCAGACCTATACAGATTCAAAATCATTAATGACGACGGTTCCTTTCCTGAAAAATAATCAGTTTGATTATAATATGTTATTGCCAAGTTTTATTCCTGACCATTATGTATGGGTAGTTTATGTCTTGGTTGTTATTTTTATCATTACAGCAGTTTCAAATGGGGCAAACATTACGGATGGCTTGGATGGATTAGCAGCGGGTACATCGGTCATCATTGGCCTAACCTTAGCGATTTTGGCTTATGTGTCTGGTAACAAGGTCTTTTCTCAATACTTAAATGTCATGTTTATTCCCAATTCAGGGGAACTAGCTATTTTTTGCGCGGCATTTGTGGGTGCTTGCATTGGATTTTTATGGTATAATACATATCCCGCTCAAGTATTTATGGGTGATACAGGAAGTCTGATGTTAGGCGGAGTGATAGCAACATTGGCGATCGTGATTCGAAAAGAAATGTTGATTCCAGTCCTTTGCGGAATATTTCTAATTGAAAACCTGTCCGTCATTATTCAAGTCGGCTATTTTAAATATACCAAACGAAAATATGGGGAAGGTAGGCGAGTTTTTCTCATGTCGCCATTGCACCATCATTTTCAAAAGAAAAATTACCATGAGTCTAAAATCGTTATTCGATTCCTGATCGTTGGAATTATTTTAGCCGTTGTATCATTAGTAACTTTAAAATTGCGTTAATCACGTATGCTATTTTGGATCAAATTCGCCTTTACCCCATTGAACATTCCTTTCAAGAAATAATTCCCCTTCCCGCATCAAAATCAGAAAGTAACCGATCGTTAATTCTGAATGCTCTGGCTGGAGGGCTACTCAGTAATTTGTCAAATTTAGCGGAGGCTAGAGATACGCAAACCATGATTCGGTTGTTATCTCAAAAAGATCTAGAAGTCGCTGATGTGTTGGATGCCGGAACGACGATGCGTTTTTTGACCGCTTATTATGCGATAACGGGTCAAAAAAAGCGGATGACGGGTACTCCTCGTATGTGTGAGCGCCCTATCGGTATTTTAGTGGATGCTTTAAAGACCTTGGGTGCCAACATCCAATATGAAAACCAATTAGGATATCCCCCATTACTTTTGGGTGGATTTGATTATACGGGAACTCGTTCTCTTGCCATGCGCGGGGACGTAAGTTCTCAATTTATCTCAGCTATACTAATGCTGGCTCCTTTGTTGCCCGAAGGACTTTGTATCAAAATAACGGGTCCATTAGGCTCTAAACCGTATATCGAAATGACTTTAGCTCAAATGAAGCATTTTGGCATTGAGTCACAAGTGAATTGGGAAACGGGTGAGATTGATATTGCGCATCAATCCTACACATCCATTCCATTTGCGGTTGAATCTGATTGGTCGGGGGCAAGCTATTGGTATTCCATGGTGGCTCTCTCCCCTTTTGAAGATACTTCTTTGGAACTGTTGGGACTAAAAGAAAATTCTATGCAAGGGGATTCTGAAATTAAGTCAATCATGGAGCTTTTGGGTGTAAAGAGCACCTATACCGGACGTGGGTATCTATTGACGAAATGTCCCTCCAAGCAGTCGGCAACTTGGGACTTCACAGATTGCCCCGATTTAGCACAAACCATTTGTGTGGTGGCAGCGGCTAAAAACATCGTATTTTCTTTCACTGGAATAGAATCTTTAAAAGTTAAGGAGACAGATCGAGTTTTAGCTTTACAAAATGAACTAGCTAAATTAGGGACCCGATTAGTGGAGCTTGAAAAAAATCATTTATATCAGTTATCAGGTGATTTTGCAAACCGAAATACATGTCCGGAAATTGACACGTACGACGATCACCGAATGGCCATGGCTTTTGCGCCGGTGGGACTTTTATGTGAAATAGTTATTAAGGAGCCTGGAGTAGTTGCTAAATCGTACCCAAGTTTTTGGGATCATGTACGTAAAATTGTAAGAACCGACGCGTTTTCTTAACGTTCAACTTAGTGTATCCTGTTTGAATTAGAATTTTAAAAATAAATACGATGAAAAGAATTATTTTAATCTTGATCTTAACCCCATGGCTGGCTTTTTCACAAAAGACCATCATTCATTGTGGCAAATTAATCGACGTGAAGTCACTCAAGGTTCTAACCAACATGTCTATTATCATTGAGGGAAAAAAAATTAGTGATGTGGTACCGGGCTATCAAGATGGGGCTAAGGGGGTACAAGTGATTAATTTGAAAAACAAAACGGTCATGCCAGGTTTGATTGACATGCATGTTCATTTAGAAAGCGAGACAAATCCAAGTGCCTATTTAGATCGTTTTACTAAAAACCCGGGTGACATCGCATACCAAGCATTAGTCAATGCCAAGAAGAATTTAATGGCTGGATTTACAACCGTGAGAGACTTAGGAGGTACGCATGTAGTGATCAGTTTACGCAATGCCATCAACAAGGGATTGGTGGAAGGTCCTCGGATCTTTACGGCAGGCGTTACGATCGGTACCACGGGAGGTCATGCGGATGATACCAATGGAATTAATGAAACTTTCAAAAAGGATTTAGGCCCTGAAGATGGCGTCATTAATGGGGTGGATGATGCAGCTAAAGCTGTACGTCAGCGTTATAAAGAGGGGTCTGACTTAATTAAAATTACGGCGACGGGCGGAGTTTTAAGTTATGCTAAGGACGGAATGGGCGCACAATTCACCGAAGAGGAAGTTCGTGCTATTGTTAAAACTGCCAAAGATTATGGATTTAAAGTTGCGGCCCATGCACATGGGGCGGAAGGAATGAAAAGAGCTGTATTAGGTGGGGTTAGCTCCATCGAGCATGGAACTTATATGACATCTGAGATCATGGAACTCATGAAAGAAAGGGGAACATATTTTGTGCCTACCGTGATTGCTGGTCGGTCCGTTGCGGACTCTGCATTAATTCCAAATTACTATCCTGAAATGGTTAAAAAGAAGGCATTGGAAATCGGGCCAATTATCCAATCCACTTTTGGTAAAGCGTATAAAGCAGGGGTTAAAATAGCCTTTGGAACTGACGCGGGTGTATTTGGCCATGGAAAAAATGCACGTGAATTTGAATTGATGCATGAAGCCGGTATGCCCGTTTTAGAAGCGATCCAAAGTGCTACATTAAATGCCGCGGATTTATTAGGACAATCTCAAAATTTGGGTACGATCGAGGTAGGTAAATCAGCGGATATCATTGCCGTAGAAGGTAATCCAGTTGAGACCATTCAGTCGATGAGCCAAGTTAAATTTGTGATGCGCGATGGAATCGTGATGAAAAATGTCAATTAAATCAACGCAGGAATCCGATTTTTTAGGTATTCGAAAGAGCCCAAGAAAATGACCGAAAATATGAATTGACTTGCTAATGTGTTTTTTAGAAAAGGTATTCCAGCCGCGTAACAAGATAAAAGACCTTGAATGGATTTGGCATACGTGATGTCGCTTGAAAGCCACACAGCAAAATTGGACAATAAGAAAAAGCCAATACCCGAAACTAAATTCGTACTTATAAAATTTAAAGCGGTTATTTTTCGCTGATTCAGTCTACTTCCCAACAGGGTAATTAGGGCAAAAATACCCATGTGAACTCCATCAAATCCGAATGAAAAACTAGGATAGTATTCAGTATACAAGAAATTATTTAAGAGTAAATTGGACAGCCAAACAGCTAAAATAGTCCAAGAAATGGCTTGGATTTTTTGATTAAAATAGATACCAGCAAACAAAGCCATCGAGGCGATGGGTGAAAAATTAACCCAAGATGTACCTCCTAAAATCAATAATCTACTGGCAATGGCTAAAATT
>Ga0114958_10000794_pt1 | contig 26351 bp, 4 predicted proteins | sample C_130208_EF_Meta_FD_89577 | JGI IMG/M metagenome (GOLD analysis project Ga0114958, IMG submission 89577) | Freshwater microbial communities from Lake Croche, Canada to study carbon cycling - C_130208_EF_MetaG | ecosystem: Environmental > Aquatic > Freshwater > Lake | place: Lake Croche, Canada... | reverse complement strand
TTTGCTCAACTTGTAGTACGCCTTCTTTAGTTCATCGGGCGACGCCGTTTTTTCAACGCCGAGTTTTTCATAAAGTGACATTGTTCCTTTATGTAAAAATAGTAAAGCCGGTTTAAGTTCTTACGCCGTCGCGAGGGTACCATCCATATAAGATTGAATTATTTTGTCCTTTGCACCTGCGATAGATTTTTCCTCATTTATTTCAAGTTGATTATTTACAAGATCTACTGAAGCAAATACATATTCTTTTGATAATAGTAGTTCTCTGTAATCATAGTCTAGCATGAATGTTATTTCATGGCTAAAGGCTACAACAGAATTATTATTCATTTCACCAGACTCCATTTTTTGCATATATAGTTTAAGAAAGTATATTTTTTGAATAGCAAAGTCTCTAAAATCGGTTACGCATTTAGTATAGTGTTTATCTTTATTGCTCATGAATAATACAGGGTAGCTTGACCAAAATATTATAAAGAAAATATTTTCAATCTCGTTATCAGGTACATATTCATTTGTTACACTTTTATCAGGTATGTCTCTTATCTTAACCAATGGTAACAGATACTTTGTATAGATGAGATAACAATCGGCTTCATCTAGCCCCGTGAACCACATCACATCATTATTTTTAATGTTTTCAGAAATGATATTTTTAATATCATCCTCCTCAATTGTGGGCAGTATTTTAAGCAGGTGCTTCATCAATAAATCGGAATTCCTTTTATATGCTAAGCGGGTTCTTATGCTACCCAGTGTAGTAAATCCGATATCGCTTTCGCCACCTCCCTGTTGCCGGTCGTAACCTTCCTGTTGCCGGTCGTAACCTTCCTGTTGCCGGTCGTAACCTTCCTGTTGCCGGTCATAACCTCCCGTCCGACCTCGGTTACCCAGTACGTAGTAGTTTGTAGCCGTACCAAAATCAATCGGTCGCCATTTGGTATCCTGTGACGCAGACGTTTCATCCGCCACCACCTCCTCCTCCTCTTCGGGAAGAGAGGGGGCGCCGATACGTCCACGTAAGCCAATATTTAATCTTCTCTCTTTCTTACTCCGTCGTCTTTCTTTCAAATCATCCACCCATCCACTCCAGCTGAGGTATGATTTGCGCATATGGATTCCAAAGTGAATGACCGCGATTGCTAAGCCAACAGGACTTGTTGCTTTGCTACCAATTCGTAATGAGGCAGAGCCGTGTCTGGCTAATTGTATACCGCCCACGACAGCAACGCCACCAACGACAACACCTCCGTAAATATTGAATGCTTGACTTGCTGCGTTTGCTTCATCGGATGTATATGTAATACCAGCCATCTGGCGTATCCCTTTTGCCCATTTAGCTGTTTTCAAGGTATACCAACTCATACCAAGAGCAGAGCCTAATAAATCTGCTCTCATCGCGAGTTCCAACAAATCAACACTGACGTCGATAGGTTGGCGCGGGGGCAGAGTACTTGGTTTTGGAACCCTTTTCCTATTTGCTTCTTGGAGGTCTGTTATAGCTTTTGCAATATCTGCATCATAACCAGCACAATTGACATCAGGTTGCCCTTTACACAGTTCGGCACGACGGCGTGCTGTGCTTAAAGTAGTAGTCGCCGTAACCACTGCCGCCTCACCTGCTGCATGTAGTTTCTCGGCAGCCCTGAATGCTGCCGCCGCCGCAGCCTCTTCTGCGGCTAGTTGGTTGCGTATTCTATTCATCCCCGCAGCCCCCAAAGCCGCAGGCATCAGCGAGTATCTATTTAACTCACATTGCAACGATTGTATTTTATTCTCACGAATTAAACTCTCCATAGCAGCCGTCTGTAGTGTTACTAAATATGCAGCCTGCGCCGCGTCACGCCCCGCTAAAGGTAGATTATTGGCGTATGCAACCGCTTGTGCTTGTAAGGCAGCATTATCAAAGAGTCCTGCATTTTGAAATGCGGCGAGGCGTGCAATCCTCTCCGCGGCATCCGCCACCGCTTGTTCAGAAGCACTTTCAATCGCACCTGTCGCCCTAGCCAAGACAGTTGCACGAGCAGCCTCACCGGCGAAAATGCTGTTGCCGATAGCGTTTTTCACATCATTATAAAATTGACCACCCCCATTATCTGCCAACGAACGAGCAAAACGCCCGCTTCTAAAAATAGGATTATTTGCTACATTTCCAACAATAGCTTCATATGAGTAAGTCGTTGAATGCTCAGCCCATTCCCGTGCAGCACCCCCTATAAATTGTCGCAAAGGTCTATAACCAACTAAATTTATTGCTTGTGTAGAAATATATCTATACATCAGCTGCCCTGATGATCTATCACCTTCTCTTTGTATTAATCTGTATGCTGCTATAGAACCCGCGCGCGCCAGTAGACCGGCAAATGTGGTAACGAGCTCATCAGATTCATCTTCGTCCTCCTCTGGTTGTTTAGTACTCTCAGCCGGTGGTTTATTTGCTTCCGCTTCGGCATTAGCCTCCTTTTCAGCCGTCTTCAGCTTTTCAGCCTCCTTCTGCTTTTCAGCCTCCGTCAGCTTGACAGTCGTAGTCAAAATATTCTTGTATTCTTCTTTTGCGGCAAGATAAAGACTCTGTGCTATAGCCTGTTGTTCTGGATTTAGTCCTTGTAATAGTCCTACATTTAATGTAAGTACAGGACCGCCGCTCTTCTCAGCTAGAGCATCATTGCGTGCCGCCTCTTCGATTTTTCCCCTTTTAGTTTCAACGATTCCACGCCGCGCTGCTTTATTAATATAGAATACGTGAGAAGTTCTTTTTCCAGAGTCATAATTAATTATAGGATTAGATAGGTCACTTGGTGGCTGAAGTCCTGTAAAGCCTTTTGCTACAAGTCTTGCTGATAGTTCAGCAATTTCAGCATCAGTTAATCCGTTAGCAATAGTAAATGTTGATGGTGGCTTCACAACATCACCTTCACGACCACCGGCACCATTTTTAAGTACAGGAAGCTCAGCACCTAACCGCAGAAGATTATCAGCCGTCCTTGCCTGTGCACCGCGGGCGATAACTAAGTATTGTAATATATCCTGTACTTCTTTGAAAGAGTCTCCTGTACATGTGGTGGTTTTTAAAAATAAGTTAACTAGAGCACCCTTTAGAGCAAGTAAGGTGGTTCCGCGACCAGCGCCACTGCTATTTTTATAGTCCTCTAATTTTTGTAATACGGTTGCTGCAGCAACTCTAATTGGTTCTTCGATTTTAGAACTAGTAGTTTTATTTAGAATATTAGTAATCTGCGAAGCAATACCACTAATCTCGCTCGCGTCTAAACTAGTTTTATCCTTTACAGAATCATATAAAGTCGACGCCGCAATTGCATTGCGACCAATACGATTATAATCTATGTACGCGACTTCATATTGACTTGCTAGATGGTACAGACTTCCTGTCTGAAATAAATAGGTGTCTTCGGTTTCACGGATAGATCTGGCTTTTCTGGCGTCTGTCTCTTCAGCAAATTCTTTAAGCAATTCTATATCAGTTGTATTCCATACAGTAGCGTCATCCTCGATTTTATCCATAAGACTTTTACACATATGATATAATGATAGCATAGCGTCATATTCTCTTTTTATCACTTTTTCGGAATCGGTCAAAGCCGACCCAGCAGCCTCTTTCGCAACAATTAAATCATATGCAACCCTGCGCTGTTGACCCTCTGTAAGTGTACCCTGTCCTACAATGCTAGCCTGCAGACGCGCAGCACCGGCAGTAAACTCACCTATCTCATCAAAACCGAGCCAAGTTCGTGAAGTATCAAGATCGGTCTTAATGTTTGTTTTCGCTGTCTGCAATGTGTAAGGATCAATAGTTAGACTATCCAAGCTTTCTAAATCCCGTTGTAATTCATCAAGATCCTTTTTGGTACAATTGTGCTCACGTATACATTTTTGTAGTTCTGCGATGCGCGCCCGTTCGCTTCCGCTTTCGCTATTTTTGTAATTTAAGTTTGCTGCACGGTTTAGCCAAGTTGGAGTTCTCTCATCTAGATTTCCTGCATCATGTTGCAATCTGCCGATTTGTTGTGAATGCGTAAGTATATCTTTCCAACCACCTATTCCTAATATCCAGCGGTGAAGACGAACAGAATACTGTTCATCCGACTCTGCAACCCTAGTCTTAGCACCAGTATCAGCTTTTATAAACTCACCCTTCGCCGGTGGCTCTAGTTCTATTACAAATCTGGCGATTAGAGTTCTATCATCATCAGATAGATCTTTCATCCATTCTCCAAATTTAGAGGCAGCGGTTCCAAAGATAAAACTCGTAAAGGCGGCGGCAGCCATCGAGATTCCGCAACCTGCGGCTGCACCAACAGGTGCTAGTACTCCAGCGCTAACCGCCGCACCAACTAAACCACCACCGCCGGCGCCAGCAGCGCAGGCACCAGCCAGACTTAAACCTATATCTCGAACGTCTTCAGGACTCAATCCACCCAATTTACCAATAGCCTCACATATCAACTTCGCTCGTCCCTGATGGGTTACTTTTGTATCATTACACATTCTCCACAATTCAGCCTGTTCTTGATTCATCCATGCAGGTCGGTTTGTTTCATTAAACAGATCGGTAGGTAGCGGGCTCGGTTTTGCTTTTTTAACATCCAAAAATCTACGTAGAGCCTCTAATCTCTTTTTTGAAGCGTTAGCCCTAAATAGAGCCAATTGCGCAGCTTCTCGTAGTATACTAAGCTCTTCAGGAGATACTTTATTAAACGCATTTTTGAAAGCCTCTTTTGCAGCCGTAGCAGCCGTCTCATCGCTATCAACCACTGCCTGCCATGCTTTAAAAAGTTCTTGATTATCTTTGCCGCTGACTTGTAACCAGCTTGCATCGGCTGTAATACGTTTTGATGTAGCGGTTGCCGTAGTAGCAGCTGTCACAGCCGCCGCCGCCGCCGCTTCCCTCGCCATAGCATCACGCTCGTCATTTACAGCTTTATCAACATCAGCAGAAAGTGTAAGTGCCAAGATCCGGCGTTCAAGTCTCAATACTTCTTTTGCAGCAGCCAGAGCAGCAGCTTTTGAATCGGTGTTAAACGATTCATCTGTTTTTCTTGCCTCTACAGCACGTACTGCCTTCTCGGCGCGCAATACACGCCCTGATAAACTACCTTTCTTCTCGGTACCAGCACCTAGTCTATTTGCCTCTAAACGCGCCGCCGTTAGTTTCTCATCGATTTGATCTACGGTATCTTCCTTGTCTACTGAATACGGAATACTCTGTCCACTTAGAATTATATCTTCTATTTTTCTTGTCAATACATCGTTTGCTACACCAAATGCCGTACGAGCCGCAACCACCGCTGCATGTTTTGCAGAAGCGGCTTCTAAAGCCACCCAGCCAGCCTTACGTGCCGTATTTTCACTTTTACCTTTTTGAATTATCATATTAAAAACTCCTCTCAAGATCGGATCGTCAAGTTTTCCAGCCAGAAATTTTTCCCATTTATTACGCTGTTCATCCGATATGATAGTTTGCGGGGACCATTTGTTCGAAAAATCCACATCTTCATCAACAACTTCAGATACACCTGTGATGGCAACCCTGCTGATGGCAGCGGCACGCTTAGGGTAACTAACCAAAAGACTCGCTAATGCAACAGGGTTGCTCATTGTTATACGCGCTTCCGTAGCTGTAACTACTACATTATTCTCCCAGTTTGCAAACATTATAGCCAGCGACTGAGGACTTAGTTTATTCGCGTCATCTAAGCCAACAAATACGCTCATTGCCTCGCGCATAGCCGTCTCTTCATCTGCTAAAGCCTGCTCTACACGCCCTTGGCTGCTTCTTACAGCACTACGTTCTACAGGTAAATCAATAAATTCCCATGATGCTGCACCGGCTTCAGCTAAAAGATTATAGGCGGCTTCTGCCTTAGCGTTTTTTAGATCTGCATCTTCAAAAAAAGCACCCCATTTTGGTAGATGCTTTTCGGCAACTTTATCCCTATAGTTTCTAATATCATTCATTAAATGATCAAATTCATAGATACCATTTTTACCCGTACCGTTGGCAAGAATTTCGTATTCCCAAGAATTCCGATATCCAGTTTGTAGATTTAGTGTAATAATATCATTATACCCGTCAAATGTAGTTCTTACCCTGCGCAGATATTCACGTAGGTCTTTGCTTAATGTACGTACACCACGCCCTTTATTTTTATCCCACTCTTCTGCAACGCCCATTAGTTCATAATAAAGGTTATTCATTGTTTTGTATGTGCTCATCGCTGTATCAAATTGCTGTTGCAATTGTTCAAGTACATTTGAGCAGTGCTCGGAATCACTGTCTTTGCCTTTATAGTAGGATGTTATTGTACATGCCTGTTTTGCCTCTTCAATGTTATTTTTTGCGCTATCAATTCTCACCCTTGCTGCGTCTAGTTGAGTCCGCACACCATTTTTAATTTTATCACATTCATCGAATACTGCATCTCTACCCGGCTCGTCCTTATAAATTGTATTATTACCAATAATCGCGTTGAGCTCCTGTTCTACTTTTTTTAGTTCTGTAAAAGCAGCCACTTTCCATGTGTTACTAAGGTAGCCCCATTCGAAAAACGCTTTATTTTTTTTAACTGCTTCTAAATCTGTCTTTAGTCTTCTTATAGTAGCACATCGTCCTTCGTAATCGTATATGCTATTTGCACAAAGACTGACCGATTCGTCTGCAAATATTTTAAGGCGATTGTACCAACTATCAAATTTGTCGGTGGTATTTTCCGTTATCTCAGTGCTGGAAGCCCATTGAGCGCTGTCACGTCCGGCTCGCGCTCTTTTGTCCACAGCAGATAACGCATCCTTTTTATCAGCATCGTTTACAGTGGCTTTGAATATAGGATTTTTTCCATCACGTTCATCAAGTTTACGTGCAGCTGCAGCCGGTCCGAGTTTACTATCCGCCGCTAGATTTTCTAATCCAGCTGCTCTACCAGCATCTTCGATGGGTTGCCATGCTAACGAGTATTCTGCCGCCCGCGGCGTCGGCACGAGCGTCGGCGGCGTCACAACAGGTTCCTCTTTCTTTTGACCCTTTCTACGATGACGCCACCCTGAAATTATTTCTGCTGCTTTTCCTTCTTCGATGGCTATTGTTGCTGCATATCCTAGTGCAGCAACAACGTCACCTGTCTGCGCTGCACCATTTGCGGCACTTACTGAGGTTGTTGCTCTTTTTATAATTCCATCAGTCTTGTCAAATTTGTTGAGGTCGCGTATAGCAGCCTCTTCATCATCTGTACCTTTAGCGGCATCCCGAATTCCTTTCATAACTGCCCGCGCGCTATTCAGCCTAGCTATACCCGCCCGTGCTGTTGCCGCCGCCGCCGCCGCCGCCGCCTTGGCGTCCGCCTCTGCCGCTCCTGCTGCCGCATCAGCTCTTTTCGCTGCTAGCCGTGCTTCTTCACCTGCCTCTCTCGCCCGCTTGCTCAACTCACGTTTCCACGGAAGTCCATTGTCTTTGAGCGTCAAGTACACATTGTGCGCCACTATCGCATCATTACCTGCAGCTCGAGCCACGCGCGCAGCTGTACGCGCAAGCAAAGCCTTCGCCATTTTATCAGTAACTGGTGCGCGCGCCGCCGCCTCTGCCGCCGCGTCCGCCGCCGCCGCCGCCTTCGCCGCCGCAAGCGCAGCATCTATTATTTTCTGCTCAACATCTCCCTCAACAAGTAGCACAGCTCCTTCCGCTTTTTCCGCCGCTAAATTAGCGTTACCTGCCGCAGTCCGCGCTTCCCCCGCCCCCTTGACAAGCGCTACATGTTCTGTATCTTTCTCAGCGTACCCTCCAGATGCTGTCTCTGCGTTCTTAGCTGCCGAGATAGCCTCCTCCGCTGCATCTCTAGCATTCTTTGCAGCTTCCCGCACCTTTGGCAACAATCCAATCTTCTTCTCATCGTCCTTCTCCTCCTCTAGCTCTTCACGAGCCGTAGCTGCCACCAATGCTGCAGCATTCGCCTTCACTGCCGCATAATTAGCAGCTTTCAATAACGCATCGACTATATTTTTAGTAAGACTGTCTATCTCAGTCGCTTTTTTAACTGCAAGAGTAGCTGCCGCCGCCGCTGATCGTGCCGCTTCACTAGTCCGTCCAGGCACTTTTGTCGCAGCTTCCGCTGCCACCCTGGCTGCTTCATCTGCGAGCGCAGCCTTAGTCCTAGCCTCCGCAGCTGCCTCCCGCAACCCCTTTATTGCCTGCGCAATCAAAGAGAACTTCAGGTCAACATTGGTAAGGCTTCCCGCTGCCGCCGCCGCTGCTGCTGCTGCCGTGTTTGCCGCTGCTGCTGCATCCCGTGCCTTTTGGTCGGCGTTATCAGCAGCAGCAATTGCCGCCGCCGCCGCCGCCTTCACCGCTGTATCTGCAGCATCTGCGGCTACTTCAGCCTCATTCGCTGCAATCCGTGCATCATTCGCAGCATTTGTTGTAAGTGTGCTAACCGACGTAAGCGCCACTTTCCTATCGTCACCCGCTGACTCCCGCAAAAGTAGGAGTGCTGCCGCCGCGGTATCTGCGACATCCGCAGCCGCTCTAGCAACAACAGCGGCTTGACGTGCAAGAGTCGCCTTTGCGGTCTTTTCACTCAGCGGAGCCTCTGTCGCAGCCTTTGCGGCGGCGCGCGCCGCTGCCGCCGCCGCCGAAGCCGCTGCCACCGCCGCCGACGCCGCCTGCTCCACATTTCCCTCCGCATTTAATACCTCCGCCCCTGCAGCTGTTGCGGCGGCGGCAGCCTTCGTCTCTGCCACCCGTGCTGCGGCTGCCGCTGCATTAAGCTCCGTATGTTTGCTACCCTCCACACCAGACGCTTTCTCGGCGTTTTTAGCTGCATCTCCTGCCGCATCCGCAGCCTCCCGTGCCGTCTTTGCTGCAGTCCGCGCAGCAAACAATAAAGGGACTTTTCCAGTACCTGAAGCGGCCGCAAGGGCAAGTCTGGCTGTATCCGCCGCCGCCGCCGCCGCCGACGCCGCTGCCGCAGCTGTTGATGCAGCTGATACCAGCGCATCATCTGCAGCGTCAGCCTTCGCCTCCGCCACGCCTGCCGCCTCTCTCGCCCGTCCAGCCGCTGCACGTGCTGCTGCTGCCCCTAGACTCATCCCACCAATAGCAACCCTATCAGCTTCGGTAGCCGCAGCATCTGCAGCTGTAGCCTTGAGCCTAGCCTCAGCAGCAGCAGCACGTGCCGTCGATACCGGCGCTGCTTTTGCAGCCTCCGCAGCTATATCTGCAGCCTCCGCAGCATCTAGCGCTTTTTTCTCAGCTGGATTAACTTCTGCTTCTTCCTGCCCAGTATCCTTGTTCTCTTCTGTCCCATCTTCCTTGCCGGTATTTTCTCCCTTCTTTTCTTCCTCTGGAGGGCTGGGAGGTTGTGTTAGTGCCTTCGCCTCCGCGACATAACGAGCCACCTCAGCGGCACGCCGAGCCGCCTCAGTAGCCCAGCCTTGTGCCTCTTCAACTGTACTTGCAGCAGCAGCAGCCTGAGCTGCATCCTCTGCAGCATTAGCATCAATTTTTGGGTTTGAACCCTCTGTAAAAATTTTAGCTGCTTCAATAGCCGCATCCGCCGAAGCTCTCGCTGCAGCGCGCGGCAGCGCCATCTTTGCATTATCTGCCGCCGCGCGGCCGGCGGCGGCGGCGGCGGCTGCTTCAGATGCGGCAGCAGCCGCCGCCGCCGACGTCGAAGCTGCGGCAGCTGCCGCAGCTGCGCTAGACGCCTTATTCCATTCGTTATTTGCTGTATCTGCCGCTGCTCGAGCAACAGTATGCGCAGCCTTCACCCATTCTTGTGGTGAGCCGCCTGCAGCAGTCACCTCAGCATCACAATTCTCCAAAGCCTGATTTGCTGCATTCTTAGATGCAAGCGCATTAGATAACGACTGTTCTGCAGCTCTTACTGCGGCTACACGCGTCGCCTCCTCAAGTGCAGCTGCCGGCGCTTTCGCCTCCGCCAGTAAATTGTCAAGCGTTTTGATATGTTCACGCCCCTTATTCCATGTATCCTCGTTAACCCACCAAAGCGGGCGATTCCCTATAGCATTATAATCTCCACCGGCTGTGGTAAGAGCATCTCGTGCTCTAATGGCATTTTCAATAATACTTATTGCTCTAGAATCATTTAGTGGGATCGCCACAGCTGCCGAAGCCGCCGTTGTTGCATAAAATTCAAGGACACTATACTCTGTCAAGGCGTTAGCAGCAGCCTCTTGAGCCAGATTTTTAAGTATACGCGCTTCTTCAGTCAAATTCTCGGCATCTCCTTTTGTCGTCGAACCCTGCAACTCACCCTTAATCGCAGAAACTCTAGCAGCAGCCCTGCGAGCTACCTTTGCCCACTCGGATGTAAGCTTATTAATACTATTAATTGCTACGTCCGCATCCTGCATATATTCACCGGCTTCTTCGAGTAAACTACTCTTGTCCTTCTCGTCTAACTCATTAGAATCATTAATATTCTCATCCTTTACAGCTGCGGCTACTGCAGCTTCTGCTGCTAATGCTGCCTCTATTTTACCCTGTTCAGCCAACGCATTAGCAGCAGCCTCTTGAGCCAGATTTTTAAGTATACGCGCTTCTTCAGTCAAATTCTCGGCATCTCCTTTTGTCTTCACAGTCTGCAACTCTACCATAATCGCAGAAACTCTAGAAGCAGCCCTGCGAGCCACTTTTGCCCACTCGGATGTAAGCTTATTAATACTGTTAAATGCTACGCCTGCATCCTGCATATATTCACCGGCTTCTTCGAGTAATTCACTCTTGTCCTTCTCGTCTAACTCATTAGAATCATTAATATTCCCGTTCTTTACAGCTACCGTAGCAATGGCTTCAGCCACCGCAGGTGACATTGCAGCCGCAGCATTTCTAGCCTTTTCAGCCATAGGAATTCCATTAAATAATCGCTCCAATCCGGCTATAGCAGGACCAGGGTTTCCGCCATAATTAAATGTTGTAGTTGTATTAGGACCAAAATTAGCTAGCTTATCTATTGCGTTTAATAAATCTGTAAACTGTGAACGAATACTAGTAGAGGGATTTTGGCTTAGGAGGGGTGGTAGTTCTTCAGGTAGATTCGCCCCATTTACAATTGATTCGAGTACATTAATAAAACCAGAAGCCTCTTGATTTGTATCTCCAAAAAATGTTTTATAAAATGCTATTATTTCTGGAAAGCGAGCAGTATTAATTGCTGCAGTATATGCAGCCTTCTTTTCTTGTAATTTTTGCTTATATACTTCTTTTAGCAAATTAACATATCCTTCAAGTTCACGTCGCGCCGCTTCCGTCGTAATCGCTATAGTATTAGAATTTTTAAGACCGTTTGGATCGCGCGCAAGTGAGCGTCTCGTATTCCTATAATTTATCGATACATTATCAATAGCTTTTAGTCCACACGCGGTCTTATCATTAGAACTAGTATCTTTGCAATAAATGGTTCCGCTCGTTTTTAGACTCTGTACCTGTTCGCTATACTCTTGTTTAGCGGCAAAAGCAGCATCATAGAAATCTTGGAGTACAGTTAATCTCGCTGAAAGAGTTTCATCGACAACACCGAGTAATTTTCGTAATTCTATTATCTCAGTTAGTTCAAGTATTTCGTCTTGCATATCTTTTAGTGATTCTTCAGTTATAGCATCACGGCGAGCAGTATTTATTTGAAGTTGGTCATTTTTGAATTTTTCTTGTGCAGCTTGAACAGCAGAATCACGCGCTTCAATAAACTCTTTTATCGCTGGACGTAAGTTATTCAGTTCGTCGTTCAGGCTCTTAAGACTTTTTAGATAACTTGTAACCAGTCCACTGTTTTGTTCTGCACGCGGTTCTGGCTTTTCTAATAGTTTTTTCAATTCATTACGTATATTTTTAAATTCATCTAGGTTTTCATTGTATGTAGCAGCACTAACTGTAAGAATATCTTTAATATCGTCTGATGTAGGTTGTCCAAGCATGGTAACCATTGCAGTTAACGCATTGTACTCAGTCGGTGGCGTTAGCTTGCTCAAGTAATCTATAATACCTTTATCCATATGAAAAAGAGTAGCCATATACACATGATCTGTTCCTGTAGTGGGTGGAAGCTCAACCGCCATGTAATCTTTATTAGTCACATCATCAGCTCCATTAGTTGCGCTTAAAAAATTACTAGCACCAACACTACCAGTATCATATTGGGCTATAAAAAATTGTGCGGCTGTTACAGCTACATGATATTGAGTACGAATAACACCAAGTTGCCGCTCCCTCTCTACAATTCTCGCTTTCCAATTCTCAATAGATTCATTATCTCCACGCTTATAGTCATACATAGAATTTGGTGTAGTAGGATTTTCCTCATAATCACCTATTGCGGCGGCATCCAAAATATTCGTTATAGCGTTCTGTTTTTCAAGGAAAGCCTCGGTCGACGCGCCTTCATCGCCTTTTGATAGTGAATCTATACCATTCCAATCTACATTTAGCGACGTTAAAGTGAGAGCGCCATCTCTAACTAAGTCGCGCTCCTTTTCTTTGCATTTCTTGCTTAGAGCAATAATTGATAATCGTTGAGATCTTTCTTCAGACGCCCTAAATGCTGCATCAGAACGCGCCTCACGGCGTCTATCATATTTTTCTTTTTCTAAGCGGGCATCTCTATCAATAGCATCAATCTGACCTATATATAAGTTATAGTCTTCTTGTATAGATAAAATATTCATTAAACTTGAGTTTGCTTTTGCGGTGCGTATAGTTTCCAAGGTCCGCTCTAATCCACGTATACAATTATTTATTCTATTGTGAACACCATCAAAATAGGGTTTCTCTTTTAGATTTGCTACTTCCGCCTGCAATTTCGTATATTCTTCGTGCTCCTCATCGCCAGGTTTACCAAAATATTTCTCCATATCAGATGTGTCAATATCAGCTTCTATAGCAGCTAATCTTCTCTTTTTATCATCATCGTCGTCATCATCACCTGTAGGCAGGGTAGCGTTCAATGCCGCCAGTTTTTCAAGCTCCTTTACGCAATCTTTTTCATATTCATTTAACATTTTGTTAGGACCCGCTTTGTCGCTCAAAGCCGGTGGTATGCTGTTTAGAAACGCTTTGAATGCGTCATCTCTTATCTTTTTCTGTCGCTGTAGTTCTAAATATATATTCATAACTCTATTATCGAGAATATAATCACTTTTTGTTTTAGGGGTCGAACTGGATAATTTTTGCATACTGGCTATGATTTTATTTCTATCAGCAGGTGGCTCTATTTTACCCACAACATTATTCAATTTCTTCTCAAGATCACTACATCTATCGGCACTAGAAAAATACAAATTAATATTAGAATTCAAAGACGGATTTTGACCAATTGTATTATATAATTTATTATATTCAATTGGATCGAGAAAGTCATCACCCACACTTCCTGTAAAATGTATATAATGTACGACTGCGGCGCGGCGTTGCGCTTCGTCATCGGCAGATGAATAATTAGTCCATGTATAGCCCTCGCCAAACAAGGACGAATATGTATGCATGTGTTCAATAAACTCGTTTTCTCCCAACGGCGCAGGTATATCCATGTCACGAGAAATAATGGGTGTACGTTTTGTGTCATCGTCGTCATCACGTTGACCTAATAAGTAATTAACCAATAGTGGGATATTTTTAAAAGCCGTCGGTTTTTTATCTTTCACCTCCTCTGAACTGACAAGGGTCAATTTATATCCAAAAAATTCCATATTGCTGGCGTCAGTTGTACGTGGCTCAGGCGCCTTATCAATACGGTAAAATTTATCACCAAGTCTAATAAAAGTACCTATATCCGCAGCCCAGGGTTCTATTGGTTTACCATTATTGATGACCTTGAGCCTCTGTGCATCAATCATAGCTTTACGAAGATCAGTTAGAGCTTTGCCGCGCTGCGCTGCCGACATGCTGGACCATTCGGCTGCACCAATTGTAAAGGCTTCTAAATTATCAATCACATCATTACAAAATTTAGACGACCTAATTATAGGATTTCCATTAATTCCTAATGTCTCAAGATATGTATCTATAACAGATGGATTCCTACAAAAATTTTTAATGAAATCGGCATCATTGTATTTTCCATTAATCATTAAGCTTTCGATAATAAGACATTTCAAGTGGTCGGCATCATATTGATCCGTAAAATCCTCGGCATCATCCCCTTCTAGAGTAATCGCCATACCACCAGGTAATTGAATATCAACAGTTGATGCTCTATAGATATTACCAGTAAATATTTCGCCATGGAATTGGTCCCATGCCGCCGAAACCAACGAACTACTTACTGTCTTAAATATATTAGATCCCCATGAATCAGCCGTTGATACTCTTGCATTATAACCGAGGGTGCGTTTGACGATAACCCCAGAATTCTCCACATTAGAAACGGAGTTGCTTATACAATTGCGTAACCATTCACCAGTCCATTCCCAACCACCATAGGCATCTAGCTGTTTAACAACTGCAGTCGAATAATGCGATAGTCCTACATAGAAGTTTTCTTGGCTTATATTATCTAGAATGAAGTTCCAATTTTTTGGATTGAACTTATCGTATATATTAAACTCATTTTCAATACTACGTTGCCACTCGTATAGTTTCTTATTACCTACGTCAACTGGTATATTGATAAAAATATTGATAACAGAATCGATCATGGGATTTACAACACCTTGAATAAACGCTCCAAAATAAATTCTACTAAATATGGCACTTTGTAACCATTCCTTGCCACTATCTCTCCATTTTAATATACATTGAATTATGTCAGAATTCATAAAGGGCTTACGTACATGTTCTTCGTAGGCTTCTTGATATAAAGAGGTCATTGTACTATATAATTCTTTGCTAAGAGTGGCTAATTTAGAGGATAGTTCATTTGTCGCATTTCGTCTCAAAATATCAAAGATAGGTTGAACTGTAAAACCCCATACGTCGATTGGAATAGGTTCACCAAGTACGGATGTCATGGTTCCACGTATTAATGACGAACCGGCGGCTTTAGTCTTCGAATGCAAAACTTCGTTACCCAAAATAGCTATTGTAGAATAAGCCCAGCAACTTATAATATCAGCGCAAGCACCTTTTTTTCTAAGCGGCTCCAATTTTTTCTGCAGATTATTCCATATTGACTCTAGAACATTCATATCGCGTTTATCAATAGCAAAAGGTGATAGTTTATTTTTTTTTACTTCAATCATCATATTTACGAGCGCGTCATCTCTGAGCCCCCCCTCTATAAATTGTAGGCGCATATCTCGTATCCCCTGCTCATATTCCTCTTCAGCAATACGTTTTTTCGCATTTTTATCGTCATCGTCATCGTCTACACCAGCGCCCGCAGACAGAGCAGCCTCTGTCCTATCCATTGGAAAAATGACTTCGTATCCACTAGATACAGAGTTGCCTATTTCATCGTATACTAGAGAACTTACATACCCCATGCATGTTTGTGGGCTTACTTTATTAATAAAGAAGACAAATGTACCACGTATATTTTTATACAGTGATGGTTCAGTCCCGTCGTCAGGAAGGTCGTCCAGCCACCTGTCTGGAGCGTAGCCATTTAATTTATTCATAAACAATGAACGAATCACCGAGTTCTTTTTTAGTTTATCAATCATCTTTCTGCCATAGCTCTTTTTAAATTGAGGATTAGCAGATTCAGCTGAGTTATGTACTGCGTAAGCATTACCTAGGCTCAATTTAAAATAGGAATAGTACTCTTCAACTTGTTTGAACTGGTCGTAAATAGATTTAGAATCGCTGTATAGAGTGCGCAAATTCCCAATCGCATCTGAATCAAGTTGTTTAATATTCCAGTATCTAGCTATTCCAATAAGAGTAGAATTTTCTGCCATCTCAGATGCTTGCCTAATCCGCTCATCTATGGTTCCAGTAATCTTTACCTCTTCTTTCTCATATTTTCCTTTATCGCTATAAAGATTCAATGTTTCAGATTCTATAACGGCACGCTGCGTCTTAGACATCGTTTTTCTTATCTTTTTTAGTCCACGGACATATTCTAATAGTCCACTCGTCTTATGAGCCTGTTTAGTGCCTGGAACCTTGGTGTCAAACATTTCTACAGCAAGTGATTGAAGTCCTAATAACACCATATTACTTGCCATATCGGAGGCTTGACCTAAATTATCAAGCGCTGAAGTAATAAGACTCAGAAATCCATCGGAAAACATAAACCCCTTAACTTTAGCATCTTCAGGATCTGGAACCTCCATAGCCTCATCGATAACACTAGAGTCAATTTGAAGTCGTGGACCTAGGAAGGGTCCTGTTGCGTAGCGAATTAATAGATTAGATAATGCGACAAATTTCCTCTGAAAATCTTCAACTAGTATATTTCGCTTAACATTTGAACCAACCATGTATTCTCGTCCAGAAGATGGTATATACTTCAGTCCTTGACGTCGCGCCTCCTCTTCGTCCGCCGCATCTGCAGTGCGTTGCATAGCAGCCTCGGCGCCTTCCTTATTTGTTTCAAATGCCCGCTGACCTTCCCAAATATCACGTGCAGTTATTTTTGTAAACAACGGATTTTTCCCATTAAAAGCGTTGGTAAAAAGTTCAAATGCGGTATTTGCTCCAGGGGACGGAATTAGCGATTTCATAACACGAACCAGATAATCTATTGATTTTTTAAGCTCTGCTGTCTGTCCAGGGGTGAGGTCCAAGAATAATTCTAAAGCAGTGGTCAATACTGTGGGACCATACGATTCTAAAAGAAATCCGCTAGTTAAAACCCAATTAATTGCTGGTAAGCCTACTAGAATCAGCGAGCCTGCGAAAGCAACGGTGCTTCCAGCAGAATATATAGTATCTTCAATTTGTGCGACAAATTTTGCATAGGCTTTAGCAGATTTCTTTCGCAACAAATATGTTTTAAAGTAGTTTGCGTCAAATTTCTCCATATCTTTCTGAAGAGCCATTTCAGATTTTTGCTGCATCATTGATAGTTCGTATATGTATTTATTATTTGATGAGGGTGGTCCACCAGGAATGGGTACAATGAAAGGACTTATTTGTTTGTAATTTAATTTAACAATACTGGGTTTCGGGTTATTGCCGTCGTACGTTGTAATCTCTTCGGTAATGATCTCATCGACAATTAATTTCTCACCCTTCTTTCCTGGAATTGTTGTGTTTCGATTTATAGTAAGGTTAGTTTTCTTCTTATTTCGCTCTAAAAAATCAAGATCTAATGCCCGTGGTATAGTCGGGGCAGCACCTCGCCCGGCGCGAGAGGTCGGAGCTAAAAGAGCGTCCATTCTAATATAGAAAAAAGGTTATTTACCAATAGGAAACGAATGACCGATATTGAAAATCGGTTTAATATAAATAAAGCATTAAGTGGCATTGAGCCTAATACAGAGCATAAAAAGGTCATAAGTTCACTCATAAAAAATGGTGTTTACTATATGACCGTTAATAACAATGTATCAGGGCTAGCTACCTTCAGTAGCGCTGCTACGTATGTATATGCTTTACAAAAATGCTATCCAAATTCGACGAACTCACTTAAAGATTTGCTTACACCGATTCTTGGTTATGTAGAGGCTCTTCAGGATAAAACACGTCATCTATCTGGTGGTTCTTCTGCTGCCGAAGAGGAAGAGAAGAATGATTGGGAAGTTGAGTGTAAGAATATATGCGAAGAGAAGCAGGTTGGTCCTGACGGTAAAATGCTTACTTTCGCCGACGTAGTTGGTTTAACGAAAGAAAAAGATATATTCTATTCAGGAATAGCCAAACCTCTAGTCTATCCTAATTTGTATACAAAAGCAGCCAGAGGTATATTACTGTACGGTCCACCAGGAACGGGTAAAACCTTTCTTATCAAGGCGGCAGTAAACGAACTTCAACTTAAATACCCTGATACGGTCAAAGTCTTATTCTTTGCGCTCACTGGTGCTGACCTAAAAGGTAAATACGTAGGAGAGACCGAGAAAAAAATCGTCACAGCCTATACTTGTGCTGCGCGCGCCGCATGTACTGCTACGGATTTATATGCAAAGGATACAAGAACTTGTTCAACGGCAGAGGAGGCTAAGAAGGTCTTTCTGAAATTGGGCACAGGGCAGGAAGAGCGCCAATTAGCTAAAAAATGGCCGCAATACGTGAGCGTTATCTTTATCGACGAGTTTGATAGCATAGGTAAAGATAGGTCAAAGGACGAGTCTGGTTTGGCTGCGAACGCTGTAAACACGATGCTACAGATGATGGACGGCTTGGGCTCATTTACTAACGTAATCACGGTTGCTGCAACAAATAACCCGTGGGACCTCGATGGTGCGTTGCTACGTCGTTTCGACGAGCAACTATATCTGAAGGTACCGAGTGCCAGTGATATCAAAAAACTAGTAAACTTGGAGATGCGCCAGCGTTTCTATATAGTTGAGGGTAACAGACGCAATTACTGCGCTAGTGGCAGATTTAGTGATATAACTAAACCCTCACAACAGTTAAAAGACTTGGTTGATGAAACAACGGTGAAATCGACTTCAAAAAGGTCAAAAGAGGAACTCGTCCGTGAGTGGCCGCTAAATATCATTGATACTTCATATCAATACGATAGTTCTCCTGAAATGCTTGCATCGGTATCCGAAATGGCTGAAAATAATTATTCAAACAGCGACGTAACTTCCGTTATGCGTAAAGCCTATAACGGTGCAAGTGAAGCATGTCTACGGTCTAGCTTGTGGATAAAGATTACAAATCCAGACAGGTCATCGCCAAAGACTCATTATTATTTATCTAAATTTACAAAGGTCAAGTCCGACAATGTTATAGCGCATCAAATAAGCACGATGTTTCAGGAGATAGAAACTGATGCTGCTGCGCCGACATTGTATACAGATGATATGATTCAAGAGTACTCTGGTAAATACGAAGACGGTCTAGCGCTGTTTGACCAAGCAAAGAAGACATATGAGGCTGCAAGAGGGGAGCTATTGAAACTAGATATGCAGGTTGGTAATAATTCAGATAAGGGTTCTGCTAAAGGTCCGCCACCAGTAGAAAATTCACAGAACGTTTCAAGTGACATGGCTACAAATTCGGAGACCGCTGCGGGTGAGCCTGTCGCAACTAATGAGCCTACGCCTGAGCCTGCGCCTGCGGCTGAGCCTGCGCCTGCGGCTGAGCCTGCGCCTGCGGCTGAGCCTGCGCCTGCGGCTGAGCCTGCGCCTGCGGCTGAGCCTGCGGTCGCCGCAAATTCGCAGAACTCTACGAAAGCGTCCAACGCAGCTGCCGCTGGCGCAACGAATGCCGCGTCGGCTCTTGAATCATTGACGGATCCGATGGTCGGCGGAAAGATGGACGACACAACCACGAAGGAAAAGGAACAGCTGAAAGCTTTAGCGCAAGAAAAAGTAAATATGGCTAAAGAGCGTATGGACGCAATTGCAGAATCATTGAATCGGTACAAATACAACTCTCAAACCAAATCATATCAAGTAGAAGAGGCAAACTTGATTGTGGATAAAAAAACCGATAATAGAAATCAGGTATTGGTTATTCCAGAAAGTCTCTACATGGATGGTCAGTCGATTCCATCTATATTTAATAGTTATGAACCTCTAAAATTAGATGAGAAGGAGAAAACGTTAAGTAGTGTTGAGGGTCCTGATGGGGCTTTATACATAAATATACGTTTTATAAAAGACATGCATCCTATTTTACTGTTTAGCGACACATCTGTAGGCGACATGTTTTTAAATCCAATTGAAGTAAATAAGCTAAACAAAAAGATGGCTGCGCTTAAAAATAACAAGGTCAAACGTGATAAATCCTATGATAATTTTAAGATGAAAGTCCTATTTACACGCGTCATTAAAAACAGCGACGAAGAGTACAAAGAAGATTTATATCGTAACCCTATGCAGACGCTGCGCAATGAACTCGAAGAAATCGCGGTGACTATAAAAACTATGACTGCCGATAAGAGTGATGAAACGAAACCAGGAGACCGCAAGGCTTTATATATAGATTATTTGGGTAAACTGGTTACATGTTCAATTTATGTGAACGGTTATATTGATTCATCACTAAATAAATATTTTTATTTGAATGACAATGCAAAAGATGACACTGGGCACTATACATATAAGATGGATCCTGAGACATTACCCGCAGACTTTGATTTTAAGGGGGGCGCAAAAGTGTGGGATATCGTTCCAATTTTATCACAACTGAATTCGATGAACTTTAGCAGCGCCGAGCGCAAAGCAAAGGTATTAGTTTATTTGAAAGAACAAAAGGCGGTGTTTGACGCAGCAGCGGCGGCAGATAATTCAATGGAGGAGCAGGTTATTGCAGATATGTCAAAGGCTGAGGGAAGCGTACGTGAGGACACACGCAAGGTTACAAGTGTAGAGGGTGCTGCCACTTATTTAGGTATAAACTTAAATCAAACAACAAATAAGGGGTTTCTATTACCCAAAATAATAAAGAAGATAAAACAGTTCCGTAATGAGAAAAATCTGCACAACTCGTTAGTTCGTTTATATTATCATGTAATGAAGCAGTATGTGGACCAATATAGCGACGAGATATTTAGCCCTAACCGCTTAGATGAGATAGTCTTTATGAACAAACACATAATAAAATTCATGTCCGATACGGATGCTGCTATCATAAATGATTATTGCCAGTATTATTGGTCATATAAATCTATGGCTAAGGTGGATATGAAGAAATATAACCAAAATGAATTATTATATAAGAAATATCGAACACTAAGCGTTTTGAAGCCCGCTTTTATAAAATTAGCAGATACAAAAGAGCCAGAGCAATGGTTTCCCAGTAAGAACGTAAATGGCTACAAAGTATTTTATTTTATATCAGAAATAAAGCCGCTAACATCCGACTGGGTTATGTATAAAGCCGGTGGTCAATTCTTAGTTGGCACAAGCGGATGGGTTAGTGGATTATCGGCTACTGCAGTAGTGGGTGCAGCAACTGCTATGACGTTATATGGGGGGGCTAAGCTGGCAGGAAAAGAGCCTTGGAGTCCTTTCTCATTCATTAGGTCATGGGTCACCACTCAAAATTTAGCACTTATTGGGGCATATGTTAAAAAGAATGGTGTTACGCCAAAAAGCTTAGAGAACGCCATAAACTTTGTCTGCCCCAATGTACCTAAGGAGGTTAAGAGTGTGCTTGAGCTCGCTTTGGCAGGGTTATATGGATTAGCTAAACCTTATGTTTCTGCTGATAATTTTTTATCATGGGCGCACTGGGTCTTGGTTGCCACGGGTGCGGTCCCAGATGATAAAGCAGGTGCTGCCGCTGCTCCTGCTGCTCCTGCTGCTGCCGCTGCTGCTGCTGCTCCTGCTGCCCCTGCTGCCGCTGCTCCTGCTGCTCCTGCTGCTGCTGCTGCTCCTGCTGCTGCCCCTCCTAAAGGAACAGTATTTGGTGCAGTTGCTGGAGTGTTTCGGTATTTGCTTGGAGTTGGTCGTGGTAATATTTCGGCGGCTGGGGTTGAAGAAATAGCTCTCCCGCCTATTGACGAAAATACAAAAAATCAACTAAAAAATGCTGTTGAGAGCGGCGCTGCGGTGAACAACGAGCGACCTGCAGCCGATTTCTTCAATATTAAGGTCGAAGATCTACCTCCTTACACAGCTAGCCAAGAGGGAGCCCAGGCTTGGCTTGAAAATGAACTCGTAGAATGGCAGAAGGGCGAAGAATCGTGGAATGCACATGTAGTAGCCAAGCGTCGTGAATATACATTAGGAAAATTACGGGAAAAAATGGATGCGGCTGATGCTGCGGCGGCGGCGGCGGAACGGAACAAAGCGTCCGATGCAGCCAACTTAAGGGAGAAGGCTCGAATTGCACGCGAATTATTTAACGCAGCCGATGACGGTCCTGCTGCAGCTCGCAGAACAGCCAATGAGAAAAGAGATGAATTGGCTATGCTTGTGGCTACCCTACCACTCGCCGTGGAGTCGGAAAAAGTTGCTCATGAAACGCGTATTAGCATGGCAATAACAGCCCTAGTGTCAGCCAGCAAAGCTGCCGATGAAGCAGAAAAAAGAGAAAAAGTTATAGAATTTCCAGATACCGCAACTGCAACTGAAGTAATTAGTATATATGATAATCAGGGTAAGACGCAGGAACAGCAGCCGACAAATCGCGGAGAATTACCTAATGCAAGTGTATACGAAAGGGAAAAGGAGGCTGCTGATGAAGAGAAGAAATCATTAGAAACCGTAAACGCAGCAGAAACGTCAGCAAAGGCTAAATTAGCTATAGAGGAGAACATTAAAAAAGTTGATGCATGGTCGAAAGATGCATCGCTAGCGGTTGCTGCTATTATTAAAGCAGCGAAGGCGCCTGTGTCTGGTGCAGCAGATACAACTGGAGCAGATAAAACTAAAGCGTGGGAAGCAATAAATGCTGCCGACAAAGCAAAAGCCGATGCACATAAGCCAGAAAGCAAGTGGCAGAGACTGTGGGATGGCTTTGCAAGAGCACGTGTTGCATCGCTTCGCAAAACATGGACAGAAGCAAAGAAGGCTCGAGAAGATGCCGAAGCGGCGTTAGCCGCGGCAGGTGGTGAACCAGTACCGAAGACAAGTGGGGCGATGGTGGGTGGAGTGGGTGGAGTGGGTAATAGTGAGTCTCTTCCAGCTGCTACACCATCAGCGCGCGCGCCACCAGACATACCCACCCTCCAAGCAAAAGTAAGAGCAGCCATGAAAGCCGAGCAAGAGGCGTTAGTAGCGTTAAATACCGCTGAAGGAGAAAGCGGCAGCGCCGCACAAACACTCGCCGCAGCAACAATGTCATTCGGTTCCATGTTAATGAAAGATCCAGCAAAGGCTGCAGCGATGGCATGGGGTCTAGTTTATGCCAACCCAATGGCGGCATTAGCGGTCGCAGTCGGCGCAGTTGTCATAAGCGCTATCGTAGTTGTCCCAGCCTGGACCAATGGCAAAAAAGCCATCAGTGATGTAAGTCATAGATTAGCCGGCGTTATTGGAATGGAGCCGCCAGAAAAACAACTCGAGCTAAAGAAAAATATCGCTGCCTATATAAAATCAACACATGTGGAAACCGCAAGGTATCTTTTAGTGAGAGCAACCCATGTTGGAGTATGCAACGGGGTTAATGACAGACGATTTTTTGTAATGAGAAAGGGTGAAACTAAAACAAAAGAAAGCGTAGCCTCAATTGATATCGATGTAAATGAAATCCCCTATGAGATTGAGGGTGAAGATGAAGATCCGCAAAAGGGTGGTGGTGTCCAGGAGGTGGAGGAGGACGATACCGACATGCTATCCGTAAGCGATAATGTCGAAGAAGAGGAAGAGCCGAAAATACTAAATACTACAAGGAAGAAGCACCGGTCGTCTAAGAATACCACGCGAAAACAGAGAGGTGGTCAACCAGAGCCTCCCGCGGTGAAGAAAGACGCGCCGACATATCAGGTGTCTGCCGCTGATAATGCCCGCTTTTGGCGTATCCGTTGGTATGCCTATGAATATGATGAAACATTGCCATTTTCGCTAGGGGACTTCAATAACTCCCTGTTCTCGGCGATAGGATATGTACCTACAAAAGTAGCGGGTGTTGTTAAGGGCGTGAGGCGCACAGTAGTAAATAATCTAATGTGCTGGTTTTCAGCCTTTCAGAATCCAGAGGAGGATATATTTTTACCAAACCTATTGTTTGCCGATATATTTATGAATGATACATTTTCAGTTGATACCACAGTCGATAACTGGACAGATTCCTATAGCTTCCAATCTATCTTCAAAAAGAACTACGAGAAGGTTCTTGCAGCACGCAGAAGATTTCTGACACGTGCAATAGATTACGGATATCTCAATAAAGTGTCATATAAGCGCCTAATAAATGTTAAAGAGGTTGTTCAAGAAAAAATAGTTAAAGATGCGGATTACACAAAATTTTTGAACTTCTATATGGATCCCAGTTTTATTCAGAATGCGATTAAAGAGTATCCTACTACATACAGGCGCGATACAGCCATAATGTTGCAAGATTATGATACGAACAGAGTCAAGTTTATGGAGGACTGGGCAGCGGGCAAGTACAGCAAAGAGGCGGCGAAGGAGAAGGCACAGAAGAAGTAACCATACTTAAAAATCTTACTTGACTAGTAGACAATGAGTAATCTATGCGATCTCACAGATATTGACATAGCAGATGTCTTAAAGAAATTCGGTACAAAACAAGGCACTACATACGAAGAGGCTTTATTTAAATCGCTTCCCGAGCCATTACCCCCACCAACACCAACAGAAACACCGTCAATACAATCTGTATTGGGGCAAATGCCAGACCTATCTTTTCCAACAGCAGCAGCTCCTAAAAATCCATACAAATTACAATCACGTCCGGCAATAAAGACAAGGGAAGAGCGATTATACTTACAAATAGCCTTATGTAAGAAGAAAATAGAATTCTTGAATGCGCAACACGATATAGTAGATGAGTATATGGGAAGAGGTGTTAGAGCTCTGGGTCCAAGACGCGTGGAATTTTTGAGCACAATCAATTATCCAGACTACGTAATGGGTCAGGATAATATAGAAAGTATAAGAACAACGCTAAGCCAGAATATTACTGAGTTGGTGGCTGACACAAAATTTTATAAATCAATAGAAGGGAATGGATCTAAATAGATGCAAACAATATGACGATGATGTATTTTTTGAATTAGATATAAATAAACGTAATAATCTGAAATCATGCTATAAAAATAAAATGACATATGGTATCCTTTTAGAAGATATAAATTTTCTGGACTCGCATTTAGCAAAAAGAGAGTCCGCCTCATTTGAAACCGAATACAATTTTGTGGATACAATTATAAAATTAGCGAAACCCGTATTTCCTGATAAATCAGACGATATTGTGAGTGGCTATAATCCACAATGGACACCATTGGAGATAGATTCATCAAAAATGCTGACGGTTCCATTTGCTAGAGGTGCAAATTTAACATACGTTCAAATAGATGAACCAATAAAAAGCTACGAAACATTGTTTTTTGAGTGCATTGAACCAAATGATGGCAATATGACTTTAGAAAAATACTTAGCCGAATTGAATCAAATAATAAAAGATCGCGAAGAGACAATTAAACAAAAAATAGTATATTGTAATAAACTATTATATTTTATAAAGGAAATTGCAAAGGATGAAATAAATCTACCTTATAACGCAAAATTTCTACAGTCGGCATGCGAATCCACAAGAATAGAATATTATAAGGCAAAAAATGCCTATAATGATTTGAAGAACGAAGTAAAAAATATAGATTATACATATTCAAGTACTGAGCAGGAGCGGCGACATTTTATGAAGGAGTTAGAAGAAGCCAAAGCATTGCTAACAGATTTAGGTGTTCCTGAAAAAGAATTTAGAATTGATTCTAAATCTGATGCTAAGGAAGAGCAGAAGCAAGAGCAGAAGCAAGAGCAGAAGCAAGAGCAGAAGCAAGAGCAGAAGCAAGAGCCGTCTCAATCACGTGATAGAAGTCAAGCACAAGAAGCAACCACCACATTAGGTAAAGCTTTAAGAATGGGCTCGTTTTTACTTGAAACATCTTGGTACGCAATAAAGGGACTATGGTACGCAAGCGATATACTTTACACAGGTGTAAAGCGTACATGGGAAATAGCCAAAGATATTAAGGGCTTTATTACCGACAAACCAACACAAATTCTATTGGCAAAACTAATGTATACAGAAGTAGATGACAAGTTGAGAGATATATATGCGCGATTAGGTAGTATAAAGCCGGTACGTAGTACGTTAACCGATGCTTTGGCTACAAAATCTAAACAAGGTTTAGATACAACCTATTTACATGATTTAAAAATTGCGATGGATATAGCTGTCGAGAGATATAGACGATTTGAACAAACGCGTGAAAGCCTCGTTTCTGCGCAAATGCGCAAATTACTAATTAATATGAGAGATGATATTCATAAAGCTATAGATTTTACACATAAGAAACAGCTTGCAGCACTGTATCTCCTTATACAATTTCCGATAGATTTCTCGAGTTCAAGCTTTCCAAAAGCAAATATATCGTCTGAAGTTAGCGAAAAAGATATTGGTATGGCGTACCCACCTCCAATACGCGCGACTAGAGATTGTGACACAATTTTTATTGTCCCTACATTTGATGATTACATAAAGATATTTAATCAAAAATCGTGGGAGGAATTGGTCTGCTGAACCACATTTAAAGTCACGACGTTAGCTGATACGATAGCTAAATAAAATGTTAGTATCTAATAGAAATGACAGATGCTACGTATGAATTATGTTTAAAAGATACGGCTGGATATGA
>Ga0114958_10000793_pt1 | contig 26367 bp, 29 predicted proteins | sample C_130208_EF_Meta_FD_89577 | JGI IMG/M metagenome (GOLD analysis project Ga0114958, IMG submission 89577) | Freshwater microbial communities from Lake Croche, Canada to study carbon cycling - C_130208_EF_MetaG | ecosystem: Environmental > Aquatic > Freshwater > Lake | place: Lake Croche, Canada... | reverse complement strand
TACTTTTCGGGAATGAGGCTATCTTTTGAAAGCAGGCTCATGAGTTTTGTCCTCAGGAGAACCGCGACTGAAGTAATAATTAAGGCGACCCCTAAGCTGAACTTGATGGTAGAAATTGCTTCGTTGGAATCAACATCAATAGAGCGAAGAAATAAAATGGTAGCGAATGAGGCTGGTACGCTGCCTGCAGCAAGAAGTTTGACGACACGCCAATCAATGTTACCTAGTTTGCCATGGGCAAAAATACCGACAGATTTAGTGACTGATGCATAAAGCAAATCCGTACCAACGGCTAGCGCTGGCTTGATGTGGAAAAAAATCATCAGGATAGGGGTCATCAGCGAGCCGCCGCCTACACCAGTTAGGCCGACTAAAAAGCCAACGATAAAGCCTGCAATAATGAAGCCGAAATCCATGAGAATCCTTAATACAATTGATTTTGCGTGATATTAAACTGACAATATTATAAATTATTAAATATGTTGTTTTTATAACTGTTTATTCTTAATATATATTCATTGGTTATATGGAGCGATATTGGGATGAAGCTGCATCAATTGCGTTATATAAGTGAGGTTGTGAAGCAGGGCTTGAACATTTCTTTGGCTGCCGATTCGCTTCATACATCTCAGCCTGGGGTGAGTAAGCAAATTCAGTTGCTTGAACAAGAGCTTAATTTACAGATTTTTGAACGGCATGGCAAACGCTTAACGGGCGTGACAGAGCCTGGTCGAAATATCGTTGAGCTGGCTGAGCGCGTCATGCGCGATATGGAAAACATCAAGCGCGTGGGTGATGAGTTTAGTCATGAAGATATAGGGATGCTCACCATTGCCACTACCCATACGCAAGCTCGATACCGCTTGCCTGCAGCTGTAAAAGCTTTTATGGAAAAATATCCCGAGGTTAAACTCAATATCCATCAAGGAAACCCAACACAAGTGGCGGAACAGGTAGAAAGCGGCGAAGCTGATATTGGCATTGCAACCGAAGCGATTAGCCACTTTGAAAAGATTTTATGTTTGCCAGCCTATCAGTGGAATCGTTGCGTGGTGGTGCCGCCTGGTCACCCATTAATTAGTGACGTGCCATTAACCCTAAAAAAATTAACGCAATATCCACTCATTACTTATGACTTTGCTTTTACTGGTGGTTCATTGGTGAGTAGTGTCTTTGAGAAAGAGGGCTTAACGCCTAACGTGGTGTTAACAGCGATTGATGCGGATGTGATTAAAACTTACGTCAGCCTTGGCTTAGGCGTGGGATTGCTCGCAGGCATGGCTTACGATGCTGAGCGAGATACCAATTTGGTTGCTTTGGATGCAAAGCATCTATTCCCTGATAGTGTGACCTATGTGGGAATTAGGCGTGATGCTTATTTAAGGAAGTTTGCTTATGAGTTCATACAGCTATTGGCCCCACATTTTGACCGCAAGGCAGTGACTGACGCATTGAAATAAGATCACAATTTGTTACGTTTGGGTGCTGTGGTTTCCCTGATTTTTCGGGTATAATCTGCCCTCGAAATTATGGTTGGTTCGTTATTTTATTAAGTAATTATTCGGAGAGCGCTATGGCTAATTTATTAGAACAATTAAAGTCTATGACCACGATCGTGGCTGACACTGGTGACGTTGAAGCGATTAAAAGTGTAAAACCTATCGATGCTACAACAAACCCATCTTTAGTATTGAAAGCTAGCCAATTGCCACAATATGCATCGTTGATTGATGAAGCGATTGCTTATGCAAAAGCACAAGGCGGCTCTAAAGCAGAACAAATCGACAATGCAGCTGACAAATTAGCTGTGTTGATTGGTACAGAAATCACGAAGGTGGTTCCTGGCCGTATTTCAACTGAAGTGGACGCACGTTTGTCATTCAACGTTGAAAAAATGGTGGCTAAAGGCCGTAAGTTGATCAAGTTATATCAAGACTCTGGCGTAAGCAAAGAGCGCGTGTTGATTAAATTGGCTTCAACATGGGAAGGCATTAAAGCGGGTGAAATTCTTGAAAAAGAAGGCGTCCAATGTAACCTCACATTGTTGTTCGGTTTCGGACAAGCGCGTGCTTGTGCAGAAGCTGGTGTGTTCTTGATTTCACCATTCGTTGGCCGTATCTTAGACTGGTATAAAGCTAAGAACCCAAGCACAGAATACACACAGGAAACTGACCCAGGTGTGGTTTCAGTACGTGCTATTTATCAGTACTACAAAGAACACGGTTACAAAACTGTTGTGATGGGCGCTTCATTCCGTAACACAGGTGAGTTAATCGCTTTGGCTGGTTGTGATCGTTTAACTGTTTCACCAAACTTATTGCAAGACTTGGCTGCAACAGAAGGTACATTGACGCAAGTATTGAAAGATGGCGGCGCAAACAAACCTGCTCCAGCACGCTTGACTGAAGAAGAGTTCCGCTTTGCATTGAATGAAGATCCAATGGCGACAGAGAAGCTTGCTGAAGGTATTCGCGGTTTCGTTGTTGACCAAAACAAACTTGAAGCAGCGCTTGCTGAAAAACTGTAAGTAATCAATCAGCAGAACGCTAGTTGTGGTTTTCATGTCTAGCGTTTCGAGTTTTATAGCGTTGACACATTGATTGTTTACGCTATAAGATATGGATCGAATTTTAAGTTGGTGCTGAAAAGCACTAAATATTAAGTAGTAAAACCTGTAATTAATCGGAGAAAAGTAACATGGCACATACACAAATGGCATTAGATTCATTAGACTTTGACGCAACAGTTGCACTTGCTACAGCAACTGCACCACACGTTGACATTCTTGAAATTGGTACACCATGCATCAAGCACAACGGTATCAAATTGCTTGAAACTCTTCGTGCTAAATTCCCAAACAACAAAATCTTAGTTGATTTGAAAACAGCTGATGCTGGTTTCTACGAAGCTGAGCCATTCTTCAAAGCTGGCGCTGACATCGTTACTGTATTGGGTGTTTCAGACATCGGTACTGTTAAAGGTGTAATCGACGTTGCTAACAAGTACGGTAAAAAAGCTCAAGTTGACTTGATCAATGTTGCTGATAAAGTTGCTAAAACTAAAGAAGTAGCTAAATTAGGTGCACACATCATCGGTATTCACACTGGTCTTGACCAACAAGCTGCTGGCCAAACACCATTTGCTGACTTAGCTGCTATCGCTGCTTTGAACCTAGGTGTTGAGATCTCTGTTGCTGGTGGCGTTAAAGCTGCTACAACTGCACAAGTACGTGATGCTGGCGCGACAATCATTGTTGCTGGCGCTGCTATCTACGGTGCTGCTGATCCTGCTGCAGCTGCTGCAGAAATCACTGCTATCGCTCACGCTTAATTAGCGATAAATTCTGAGCTGATTTAATTGGCTAAGAGTTTATAGAGTATAAAAATCCCGACACAGAAATGCGTCGGGATTTTTTTTGGTAATATCTGAATTTGTAGGTAATACAATTAATTAAGGAAATATCATGGATCATCAAAAACTTATTTTAGATAAATTAACAGGCATTTTGGCTGTGACTGATAACAAATCAGCGCAACTTTTAGATTTAGTTGAAAAAGCAGGCCGTACATTCATTGGCGGTGCTGGCCGTTCATTATTAGTTTCACGTTTCTTTGCGATGCGCTTAGTACACGCAGGTTACAACGTTAATATGATTGGCGAAGTGGTGACACCTGCGATCAAGTCAGGTGACTTATTAATTTTGGTTTCAGGTTCTGGTGGTACAGAAACATTGCTGCCGTTCGTTAAAAAAGCTAAATCAGTGGGTGCTAAATTGGTTGTGATTTCTATGAAGAAATCTTCACCAATGGCTGATGTGGCTGATTTAGTGATTCAAATTGGTCAAGATGACAGCTTCCCATTAACATTGGGTATGCCGATGGGTTCGCAATTCGAACTTTCAACATTGATTTTCTTGGAAGCTGCAATTTCTGAGTTGATTCATGCTAAAGGTTTGACTGAAGAAGGTATGCGCGCGCTTCACGCTAACTTAGAATAAGTTTTATTAGCCTAAGTAAACCATAAAAAAGCCCGCTTAATTGCGGGCTTTTTTATGGTTTAAAAATTATTCAAGATTTCACTTAAGTAGATGGAGCTAAGGGTTCCGTTATGGAGTGCACTTGCAATTAGAGCACCATCAATTCCTAGTGTTTTGAGTGCTTCTAAATCAGCAGCGCCTCGAATGCCACCAGCCGCATATATGTTCGATTGTTTGGATTGTTGTTTGATAGATGCCAGCTTCGTCAAGTCTGGCCCTGTATTGCTGCCAACTTTGTCAAGTGTCATTACAATAAGCCTTCTAGGCCATAAGCTTACGTCATTTAAGAATTCTTGCGCGCCGTGAAATTCATCACCTCTATAATCCAAAGAAAGTATGGCACAGCTCGAAGATGCTGATGATAAAGCTCGATATTGTTGGATGCGGCTCAAGCTCTCAGAACCTAATACTGGTGAAATATTGCTAGATGGAAAAGACTTCATCGAGACTTCGTTATCAAAACCAGCATCAAGCCAAATTGCTAATTGCGGAAATTGATTTGCTATTTCGAAAATGATCTTTTGATGACTGCCAGTTTTCTCAATAGCGTTGATGTCGGCAATATAGAGTTGTTTGAATGGGTATAATGTAAGCAGAGCGTGAACAACAGCCAACGGTTCACTTGAATCAGTTAGTACCGATTTGATTGGTAAATATTCGTACCGATTTCCATGCTTGGCATGGACCACTTGGCCATTCATTAAATCAAGCACGGGAATGATGTTCATTTGAAAATTTTTATCTGCGAATTTATCACGGGTGGTGGATTATACCTTGAGCTTTTGCCCCCGTCCTTATTGGTGGAGGGGGCGATGATGCGTGATGCCGCCTTGCGTGATTTCGCTCAAATTCGCGATATTGAAATATTAATGACCTGTGACCAAAGGCTAGCTGCACCAGCTGAAGCGCATGAAGTGCTCATAGTCGATACCCAGCAAGACGTTTGGACACTCTGGGAGCGTTGTATTAGAGCTTCTGATGCTATTTTGCTCATTGCGCCTGAAACAGGGGGTGTGCTTGAAAGACTGACAGGGCTTGCCGAGCGCTCGAATAAGATGGTATTCGGGAGCAAGGCCTCTGACGTTAATTTGTCAGGGGATAAGTGGCTTACTTACCAATCTTTTATCTCTCATCATATTCCTACGCTAGACACTTACTTGGCTAATGACTTGCCGAATAGCATGCAAGGCCCTTATATCTCTAAATCTAGAGATGGTGCTGGTTGTAATGATATGGCTTATTTTGACGATATTCAGTTATTACAAGCTTGGTTAAAAGGCCGTGAACATACCCATATCATTCAGCCTTTTCAAACAGGCGATGCGGCCAGCTTTTCTATGCTTTGCAAAAACGGCAAAGCTTATCTGTTGAGCTGTAATCGTCAGCATATTCAGATTGATGGCCAAGAGTTTTCATATCATGGCGGTGTGGTGAATGGCATGGATGCGCACAGAGAAGCTTTTAATACGCTTGCCCAAAAAATCGTTCAAGCCCTGCCTGGTTTGGCAGGCTATGTTGGTGTGGATTTAATTGTGCATAAGGGCGAGTATTTTGTCTTGGAAATAAATCCTAGATTGACCACTTCTTATGTGGCCTTACGCCAAGCTTGTGGCGGTAATCCAGCACAGATGCTGCTCGACTTGTTCTATAATGAAACGTTCATAATGCCTGCTATTACTCATCACAAGGTTGAAGTTTCACTTAATGCCGCATTCCTTACAGATTAAATCAGACGCTACCCTAGGTTGGGATGTTGGCGGGGCGCATTTAAAGGCTGCGCTTGTCTCGGCAACGGGTGAAGTGCTTGAAGTGTATCAAGTAGCTTGCCCACTATGGCGTGGCATGGCGGAGCTAGATCAGGCTTTGGCGGAAGTGCTTGGCCAATTGGAAACCATCCCGCAACAACACGCTATTACTATGACGGGTGAATTGGTGGACATTTTCCTTAGTCGCCGTGCTGGCGTTATGCAAATCGCTCAGTTCATGGCTGATCACTTAAATGGTGAGGTTCTTTTTTATTCAGCCAAGCAAGGGTTTGTGGATAGCGCAGAGGTGTCTTTTTACGCAGACTCTATTGCCTCCGCTAATTGGCATGCGAGTGCTAGCCTAATTGCTAAATCAATCAACCAAGCAGTGCTGGTTGATATTGGTAGTACAACTTCTGACTTAATTTTAATCAAAGATGGGTTAATTGCTTCGCAAGGTTTTAACGATGCAGAGCGTATGCGCTTTGATGAATTGATCTATGCTGGCGTGGTGCGAACACCATTGATGGCGCTATGTCATCAAGTTGAATTTGATAGTCATTTGGTGAATGTCGCGGCAGAGCATTTCGCAACAACAGCCGATGTATATCGTTTAACGGGTGAGTTGGCGCTTGAAGATGATATGGCAGATACTGCCGATGGTGCAGGGAAGACTCAGCTGGAGAGCGCGCGACGCCTAGCTAGAATGATAGGCTATGATGTTGAAGATAAAGACATCAGCGCATGGAAAGCATTGGCGTTTGAATTTAGAAAAGTCCAAATCACGCGCTTGCAAGAAGCCTTAAGTCATTTGGATATTAATCAAGATGTGCCGTTGGTTGGCGCTGGAGCAGGGCGATTCTTAGTTCGAGTATTGGCGGAGGAAATGAGTAAACCTTACTTGGATGTAGAGACTTTGATGAATGCGTCAAATAAAGCGTCGCATTGGGCAAGCGTTTGTCTCCCAGCGGTTGCTGTTGCAAGCTTGTCTATAGGTATGCAATGTTAAAACACGAAATTCCATATCAAACTAACAGCGCTGAGCTTTTTGCAAAAATTGCAGACTGGCCTTGGGCGGTGTTTTTAGATAGTGGGCAACCAATGAGTCAGTTTGGTCGTTACGACATCATGGTGGCAAATCCCTTTGTGCGTTTGGTGACCAATGGCGAGCAGACTGTGATTGTCGATGGTATGGGTGAACGCTCAAGTAAAAATGACCCATTTGAACTCTTAAAAGAGACACTTTCGCCTTACCGCATTGCAAAAACAGAGTTGCCATTTGAGGGCGGTGCGATTGGCTATTTTGCTTATGACTTAGCCCGCCGAATTGAACATTTGCCATCAGTGTCGCTAGATGCTGAAAATATGCCTCAAATGGTGATGGGCATTTACGACTGGGCACTGGTGGTTGACCATCAATTGCGGCGTACTTATTTGGTTTCACATGGCATGAATGGTGAAACCGAAGTGGATTGGCCGAGCTTGTGCGCTATATTTGATGGGCCTCTCATGCAAGCAACACAAGCTGATTTTAAAATCAGCTCGGCATTGCAGTCCAATATGGATTACACGCAATATGGCGCCGCATTTAATCGCGTTAAGCAATACATCCATGAGGGCGATTGTTACCAAGTAAATTTAGCTCAGCGTTTTTCTGCACACGCTTCAGGTGATGCTTGGACAGCCTATCTTGCTTTACGAGACATTAGTCCCGCGCCCTTTATGAGTTATATGAACTTGGGGGATGCACAATCTTCCCTTCAAGTACTTTCTGCATCGCCAGAGCGCTTTTTGCAGGTACATGGCAAGCATGTCGAAACGCGTCCCATTAAGGGCACAAGGCCTCGGTCAGACAATGCAGTCGAGGATGCCAGTAATGCAAATGATTTGCAAAACAGCCCCAAAGACCGCGCTGAAAACTTAATGATTGTCGATTTGCTTCGTAACGACATTAGCAAGGTGTGCGAAACCGGCAGTGTGCGCGCTGATAAGCTATTCGCTTTGGAGAGCTTTGCGAACGTGCACCACTTAGTCAGTACGGTGACAGGTAAATTGGCGGAAGATAAAACAGCGATTGATTTGCTGCGCGCCTGTTTTCCTGGTGGTTCGATTACTGGTGCGCCAAAGTTGCGTGCCATGGAAATTATTGAAGAGCTAGAGCCTAATCGCCGCGGGCTTTATTGCGGGGCAATTGGCTATGTTAGCTTTGATGGCAATATGGATACCAATATTGCGATTCGGACTGCCGTTTATTCGGATGATGAGATTCGCTTTTATGCGGGTGGAGGGGTTGTAGCTGATTCTGAGCTGGCGAAAGAATATCGCGAAACATTGGATAAAGCATCATCTATGCTCGAGTTAATTGCCCGCTTTGGTGGTGATGTAAGTTTGAAAGCAAGCAGGTCCAGATGTGGGTTGTGAAGCTAGGTGGCAGTTTGATGGGAACGCCAGCGCTAAAAGGTTGGCTGGATGCGCTAGTTCAATTTGGGGATGGTAAAGTCGTGATTGTGCCCGGTGGTGGTGTGTTTGCCGATGCCGTCCGTGATGCGCAAACTGAAACAGACATTGATGACGCGACGGCGCATCAAATGGCCGTGGTTGCGATGGATCAATATGCAACCTTGATGACGGGCTTGAATGTGGATTTAGTTATGGCTGCCAGCGAGCTTCAAATTGCGGAGCATGGTTGTCAACATCGAGCTATTGTTTGGAAGCCTTCGCCCATGGTGTTGGCAGATAAAGATTTGCCTATGAATTGGGATTTAACTTCGGATAGTCTTGCCGCTTGGTTGGCGACCAAGCTTAATGCAAAACATCTCTTGGTCGTTAAGTCGATACCAATGAATGGCGCTGAAACAGTCGATATTAAGGATTTGATATTTGAGGGTGCAGTAGATGCCTATTTTGGCGAATACATAGCTAATAAGCCGTTTAAAACTTGGCTGGCAGGTCAAGACGATTTTCTGAAAATGAAATTGCCGATTACCCATCAATCTAGCCCAGTGATCGGTGTGGAGGTTAGATCCTCAAATGCGCCTTAATTCTTCTCTTAGCGATTGAATTCAAAAGAAACTAGCATTTTCGCCATGTTTTCTATATAATCGCGACCTTTCCACCTTGGCTCACTGTTTCGCTGTGCAGGAGCCTTTTAATCCAAAAGGAGTTTACATGCGGCATTATGAAGTAGTATTTATCGTCCATCCGGACCAAAGCGAGCAAGTGCCTGCGATGATCGAACGTTATCGCGCACTCGTGACTTCAAATGGCGGCGCTATGCACCGTCTTGAAGACTGGGGTCGTCGTCAAATGGCTTACCCAATCCAAAAAATCCACAAAGCGCATTATGTGCTCATGAACATTGAATGTAATCAATTCGTTTTAGACGAACTTGAACATGCATTCAAATTTAATGATGCTGTGTTGCGCCACCTAACAATGGCGACTGATAGTGCTGTTGTTGCTCCATCACCAATGATGAAAGAAGAGAAATCTAAATCAGTATTGGGTAAAGATGAAGCTGCACCAGCTGCTGAGGCAGCCGCTGCTTAAGTGAGTCGCACAACGCTGGGGGCTAATTTATTAGTCATTGATGGTGAAGTTGTTCAAATAGAAACGCTTCGCTACACACCAGCAGGAATACCGTTGTTGAGTTTTGTTTTACGGCATCTCTCTGAGCAAGTTGAAGCAGGGATGCAACGTAGGGTTGAATGTGATGTGAATGCGATGGTCATGGGACCTTTGGCAGAAAAGTCACAAAGCATTAAAGTTGGAGCGCTTGTTAAAGTCTCTGGTTTTCTTGCTCAACGCAGCCTAAAAAGCACACAACTGGTCATGCACATTAATACATTAGATGCTATTTGAAATAGCTAAATCAATATTTAAAGGATTACTAACATGGCACGTGATATGTTCAAACGCCGCCGCTACTGCCGTTTTTCAGCAGAGGGCATTAAAGAAGTAGATTACAAAGACGTGGATCTATTAAAAGATTTCATTACAGAAAACGGCAAGATTATTCCTGCACGTATTACTGGCACAAAAGCAAAATACCAACGTCAGTTGACATCAGCTGTGAAACGCGCGCGTTTCCTTGCTTTGATGCCATATACTGACAAGCACTAAGGGGAAAACCATGCAAATTATCTTATTAGAAAAAGTAGTGAACTTGGGCAACCTTGGCGATATCGTTAAAGTTAAAGATGGTTACGGTCGTAACTTCTTAATCCCACAAGGTAAAGCAAAACGTGCAACTGAAGCTAACAAAGCTGAATTTGCTGAGCGTCGTGCGATTCTGGAAAAACAACAAGCTGATTTGTTATCTGCAGCGGCTAAACGAGGCGAAAAACTTGCTGGTTACTTGTTACAAGTGACACAAAAAGCAGGTGTTGACGGCCGTCTATTCGGTTCAGTTGGCAATGGCGACATCGCTGAAGCGTTAACTGCAGCTGGTTTTGAAGTGGCTAAATCAGAAGTGCGTTTGCCAGTTGGCCCATTGAAGGCTGTTGGTGATCACGCTGTTAGCATTGCATTGCACCATGACGTAGTGGTTGATATCACTGTTTCAGTATTGGGTGAAGCATAAGCAACAAATTAGGCTAACGCTTAATCTGAAAAGGCTACTTCGGTAGCCTTTTTTATTGCCCGATTTTTGTTTTGCTAGCCATCTTAAGCATCCATGTTTCAGTTTATAATGTTGGCATGGCTGAAGACTCATTAGAATCGTTAAAACTCCCTCCTAACTCGGTAGAAGCAGAGCAGTCTGTGCTCGGCGGTTTACTGCTTGAGAATGAGGCGCTTGATAAGATTGCAGATGTACTGAATCAATCCGATTTCTATCGTCATGACCACCGTTTAATTTATACCCACATTGCCAAGTTGATTGAGCAAAACCGTCCTGCAGATATTGTAACGGTGGCTGAATCATTAGAAAACTCAGCAGAACTTTCCAGTGTTGGCGGTATTGCTTATCTTGGCGCATTGGCGCAAAATACGCCAACCGCAGCAAATATTCGCCGTTATGCTGAAATCGTGCGTGAACGCTCGATTATGCGTAAGTTGGTGGAGGTGGGTTCAGGCATTGCTGAAAGCGCCTATAGCCCTCAAGGGCGTGATGCTCAACAATTGCTTGATGAAGCGGAAGCCAAAATTTTCAAAATCGCCGAAAGCGGTAACCGAGGTTCACAAGGCTTTTTGGATATTCAAACCTTGCTTCCGAAAGTAGCTGACCGGATTGATTATCTGTATCAACGTGAAAATCAAGGCAGTGTCACGGGTATTCCTACCGGTTTTGATGACCTTGATGAGCGTACCTCAGGCTTCCAGCCTGGAGATTTGATTATTGTGGCTGGTCGTCCCTCTATGGGTAAAACGGCTTTCTCACTCAATATCGCTGAGAATGTTGCACTGGATACCAAAAAAGCGGTTGCTGTGTTTTCTATGGAAATGGGCGCAACTCAGTTGGCGACTCGTATGATTGGTTCAGTGGGCCGTTTGGATCAACATCGCATGCGTAATGGCAATTTGGAAGATGAAGATTGGGTCAGGCTTACCACGGCGATTGGTAAGCTTAATGACGCGCCTATTTTTATTGATGAGGGTGCAGGTTTAAGTTCCTTCGACGTTCGCGCCCGTGCACGTCGTTTGCATAGACAAACCGGTGGCCTAGGCTTAATCGTCGTAGATTACTTGCAATTGATGTCAGGGACTTCAGGGCGTGCGAGCGAGAACCGCGCTACGGAGATTTCTGAAATTTCACGTTCACTAAAATCCCTTGCTAAAGAACTGGATGTGCCAGTCGTGGCATTGTCTCAGTTAAATCGAAGTGTTGAGCAGCGCCCGGATAAGCGTCCGGTGATGTCGGATTTACGTGAGTCAGGTGCGATTGAGCAGGATGCTGATTTGATTTTATTTATCTACAGAGATGAAGTATATAACCCGGATTCTGAAGATAAAGGCACGGCTGAAATTATTATTGCTAAACAACGTAACGGTCCAATTGGCCGCATTCGTTTGACCTTCTTGGGTCAACATACACGCTTTGAGAATTTCTCATCTGGTAATGCCCATATGGGTGACGATTACTAATCACTGCTATGCGTCCGATACAAGCCACCATTAGCCTTAGTGCTTTAGAACACAACTTAGCCGTTGCAAAATCTAAAGCGCCGCAGTCTAAAATAATGGCGGTAGTCAAAGCTAATGGCTATGGACACGGCTTACTAAATGCAGCTAAAGGCTTAAAAGCTGCAGATGGCTTTGCCATTCTCGGCTTAGACGAAGCGTTAACACTCAGAAACGCTGGATACACTCAAACCATTCTGATGCTTGAGGGTGTGTTTTCTTCAGATGAGTTAATTCATGTGAGCGAAAAAGCGATCAGCATCGTCGTGCATAGCGACGTACAAATTAACATGCTTGAACAGGTGAAACTGGCCAAGCCGATTTCAGTTCACCTCAAGATTAATACTGGTATGAATCGTTTAGGCTTTAAGCCAAGTGACTTTGAATCAGCAAGGGCTCGCCTAGAGGCTTGTAATAATGTAGCTGACCTAACTTTAATGACGCATTTTGCAACAGCTGACGAGTCTGTTGGTATCACAGAGCCATTGGCGGTATTTAACAAAACAACCCAAGATCACCAAGAGCCATGCTCGCTCGCTAATTCGGCTACTTTAATGCGCTTCCCTGAGGCGCATGGTCAATGGGTGAGAGCAGGTATTATGCTGTATGGTTCATCGCCAATTGCTGGTGAATCAGCGGCTAGCTTTAATCTCAAACCAGTGATGCAATTCACATCCAAAATCATCGCTGTTCAGTCGCTGGAGACTGACGAAAGCATTGGTTACGGGCAAACCTTTACCGCAGCAAAAAAAACGCGGGTAGGCATTGTTGCATGTGGTTATGCCGATGGTTACCCACGCCATGCACCAAACGGCACGCCTCTAGCGGTTGCTGGCAAGTTGACGCAGATTATCGGGCGTGTTTCGATGGATATGCTTTATGTGGACATTTCGGACATTCCTGAGGCGGAAATTGGTGCTCACGTTGAGTTGTGGGGTAGCCAAGTTTCGGTCGACGACGTTGCACAAACAGCTGGAACCATTAGTTATGAGTTGCTGTGTGCTGTTGCGCCTCGTGTCTCTATCAAGGTTGTAGGTTAAATGGCAAAAGCGAAAACTGTTTACAGTTGTACGGAGTGTGGAGGGCAGTCGCCTAAATGGCAGGGTCAATGCCCAAGTTGCATGGCATGGAATACCCTAGTTGAAGCCATTGCTGAGACTTCCAGTGCAAGTCGATTTGCGCCGCTTGCTGAGGCAAGCACTATTCAAAAACTACAAGAGGTTGAAGCAGCAGAAACACCGCGCCAAGCAACAGGCATTGCTGAGTTTGACCGCGTCTTAGGTGGTGGCCTTGTGCCTGGCGGCGTAGTGCTCATTGGCGGCGATCCTGGTATTGGTAAATCCACCTTGTTACTTCAAACGCTTTGCCATTTGGGCAATAAAAGCAAAACCCTTTATATCAGCGGTGAAGAGTCTGCACAACAAATTGCCATGCGCGCTAAACGCTTAGGATTGGATGCCTCGCCTTTGGATTTGCTGGCTGAAATTAATCTCGAGAAAATTGTCGCCACTTTGCAGGCCCATAAACCTAATGTGGCGGTGATTGACTCCATTCAAACAGTTTACTCAGAAGCTTTGCAATCAGCACCAGGTTCGGTAGCGCAAGTGCGCGAATGCTCGGCGCAATTAACGCGTGCTGCGAAGCAGCTTGGCATTAGTGTGATATTGGTAGGGCACGTCACCAAAGAGGGCTCTCTAGCAGGTCCGCGTGTGCTTGAGCATATTGTGGATACAGTCCTGTATTTTGAGGGTGATCCTAATTCAAGCTTTAGATTGATTCGGGCATTTAAAAACCGCTTTGGCGCCGTGAACGAGCTTGGTGTTTTTGCGATGACTGAAAAAGGTTTGCGAGAAGTTAGCAATCCATCGGCACTGTTCTTGTCGCATCATGCTGAAGAGGTGGCAGGCTCTTGCATTACCGTTACACAAGAGGGCACGCGTCCTTTATTGGTCGAGGTGCAGGCCTTAGTGGATGAAGCGCATGCGCCTAATCCTAAGCGTTTATGTGTAGGGCTAGAGCAAAATCGTTTGGCCATGTTATTGGCGGTATTGCATAGACATGCAGGCGTGGCTTGCTTTGATCAAGATGTGTTTGTGAATGCTGTGGGTGGAGTAAAAATTAGTGAGCCAGCAGTCGATTTGGCGGTGCTATTATCGATTGTTTCTTCATTAAAAAACAAGGCATTAAATAACAAACTGATTGTTTTTGGTGAGGTTGGCTTGGCTGGAGAAGTACGCCCTGTGCAACGCGGTCAAGAGCGTTTGAAAGAAGCCGCTAAGCTAGGATTTACGCATGCCATCGTGCCAAAAGCGAATGCGCCTAAACAGCCGATTAAAGGCATGCAGGTGTTTGGTGTGGATAGGCTTGAGCAGGCCTTAATAAGGTGCGTGAGCTTTAAATTAAAATAGCTTGTCTGGCGTGTATCTCACGCCAAATGAAATCCATTTCAGTTCTGAATCACCATTGATTTGTTGGCCATAGGTGCTGTCAACTTGAAACAGGTTGGGAATCACTGAATAGCGAAACCCCACTTGTACATATGGATTACTTTTGTCGTCACCATATATCTCAGTGATGCCAAGTAAATTAGGCTTGAGCTTAATTTCACTCCCCAAGCCCCATGTCATATTATTTCGCTTACTTTCTTTGTCATGCAGCAAGCCAATATTGCTATGTAGAATTACTTTGTCATCCCAAAGCGATAAAGAAGCAGGGATATAGCCGTAGGTGTTACCGTACTGATTGGGGCTTGGATTAAGGTCGCTGTGGCTTATTTTGCCAATGGCGATGCCGATACCCCAGTCATTCGTTTTTAATTCTCTAAATAAGGTTTTTGCCTGAAATGCGGAATCCAGTGTGCTACTTTGGCCATCTACTTTTGCTAAAGAACCACCAAAAGTTAGTTCGAAGTTTCCCCAAGGGTTGCACGCAGGCAATGCCCAAAGCTCATGGCTATGTTGATATACCCGGGTCCAAGCTTCCACTTGACAGCTACCTGCAGTGGTCAGTCTCGCATCATCTGTGACAAACGGCCTTGCTGCAAAAGCCTCTAGCGAGATAAGTAATAAGAGGATAAGTAGGGTTTTTTTCATGGTGCGCATGATATATCTAAAACATGACAAGCATATGACGCTTATGCCTGATAAAGCTTGCCTGTATGATCTTTGCTGTCGTCACCCATGAGATACAAATAAAGCGGCATAGCGCCTTCCATGCTTGGAAGTTCGCTGTGCACTTCACCCGGGTGTGTTTTTTTGCGCTGTGGGCTCTGCAAACCGCCGGGAACAATGCTATTAAAGCGTATATTAGGTCGATTTTCTAATTCTTGAGACCACATTTGCATCATAAAGTCAGTCGCGGCTTTGCTGATGCCGTGACTTCCCCAGTAAGCTTTTGGGGTTTGGGCAGAGTTATTGGAGGTGAAGATGACAGAAGCGTTTTCTGCGCGTTCTAACAGCGGCAAACACGCTTTGGTTAATGCAAATGGCGCAATCACATTTACACGAAACATCTCTTCAAATTGTTCGGTTGTCTGAATTTCTAGCGGGCTTAGATTATTAAAGTCGGTTGCGTTGTGCAAAATACCATCTAAACGACCTAACTGCTGGTAGATGCCTTCTGCCATAGCCTCAAAATCATCTTCTTTGGCTTTATTTAAGTCCATAGGGAAAATCAGCGCTTCTGGTAAGCCTTGCGCTTGAATAGCATCGTAGGTCGCTTCTAATTTGGCTTGAGTTCGTCCAATTAAAATCATCGTGGCACCTTGTTTGGCAAACGCAATCGCGGCAGTTTGGCCAAGGCCTTGACCAGCGCCAGTAACAATAATCACGCGGTCTTTAAGGTGTTGATGAGGCGCTTGGTAGTTTTTCATGGTGCTTGTTCAATGACTGATATTAAAATTGGCTGAGATTGTCTCATGATTGCATGACTAATTGGGCGGCGGATAGTCCGCTACGAATGGCGCCCTCGATAGTGGCTGGGTAATCGCCTTCGGTATAGTCCCCAGCCAAATAAAGATTTTTAATTGTTGTTTGTTGGGAGGGGCGCTCTAATCCAGCGGCGCAAGCAAAGGTTGCACGTTTTTCGGCAATGACTTTATGACATTCAGGGCTTGGTAAATAAGGAAAAGCCGCTTTAAGCTCCTCAATCACAGCATCTGCTAACGCTTGTTGCGAGAGTGTCTGATGACCACCCTCCGCGCTTATAATGACAGAGATTAATCCATCTTGTCCGCACAGCTGACCTCGGTCAAACCCCCATTGGGCAATACCTTGGGTAAAGCCTGTCATCACGTTGGGTAGTTTGATATGGCTTGGGTATTGAATGTAAACGGTATAGATAGGCTGATAATCAAATGCTGTGTTTGTTGCGATATCAAGTTGCGAGGTGATGGGGTGCACATGATGCGGCGAAGTGGCAACTACTACGTGGCTAAAATTGGTAGATTCTTTGCTAGCAATTTTCAGATTAAAACCGTTCGCTGTTTGTTCAATTTGAGATACAGCGTTGCTCAATGCTATTGTTCCTCCATTTTTCTTAATGTGCTGAGACAGGGGCTCAGAAAAAAGTGCTGATAAGTCTATTTTTGGCAAAAGTAGGTCGCTGTCAGTTTTGCTTTGATTAAAACTATCTCGCAGCACATTTAAATAAGTTTGCGCACTGGCGGTGGCGATTGGTGTATTGAGGGCAGCCAAGCATAGAGGCTCCCAAAGCCATTTAATGAGTCTAGCGGGTTGTTTTTTTTGGATCAGCAAATCAAGCAGTGGTTTATCTTGGGTGAGTTTGAAGCGCTTAGCCTTCAACCATATAAAAAAACGAATGGCGGCAAGGCGTTCAGGCCAACTTAAGCCTTTGGCAGACAATAAGCCAAATAACAAATGGAGTGGGGCGGGTAAATTCTTAGCTTTTAAGCTAAATGATTCGTGCATGTGGAGTGCCAGTGGCAATCTCAATAATCCATTTTTTTCGAGAACCCCAACCGTAGCCATTAATTGAAGTGTTTGCTGATACGCACCTAATAAAATGTGCTGGCCGTTATCAAGGCTTTGGCCTTTCCAAACAACTTTACGGGCTCGGCCGCCAAGCTGAGGCGCCGCTTCAAATAGGGTGACATTAATGCCTGCTTCAGCCAACTTGCTGGCGGCGCTCAATCCAGCTAAGCCAGCACCAATAATGGCAACTCTTTTTAGTGGAACATCCATGTCGACCAAGCTAAGTATAGCTTCCTGAGCGGAGTGAGTGAGATTCGAGCATGGAGCACTTGTTGGGAACCACTTGTTTTGATTTCGCGAAGCAGGGTGCGGTAAATCGCTGCCATGATTAAGCCTGTGCGCTGCTGTTTTTTATCTTCAGTGGGTAACGCTTTTAAAGCGCGGTCGTAGAAGCTTTCCGCACGCTCAATTTGAAAATCTAGAAGTTTTTGGAGATTCTCTGATAAATGACCATGAAGGATGTCGGATTCCTTAACGCCAAATTTGGCTAATTCATCCATGGGCAAATAAATGCGGTTGCGTCGCGCATCCTCTCCGACATCACGAATGATGTTGGTGAGCTGAAATGCCATTCCTAAGTCATGCGCATATTTAAGTGTTTTGCGATTCGTAAAGCCGAAAATTTGAACAGATAGCAAGCCGACGACGCTAGCAACACGATAGCAATAAAGCTGTAGTTGCTTAAAATCAGCATAACGGTTTTGATCGAGATCCATTTCCATGCCATCAATAATCTCAATGAAATGCTCTTGATCTAAATGGTAGGTATTGATGGGGCCTACAAGCGCCTTAGAAACAGGATGCTGCGGATTGCCAAGATACAAGCCATGTATCTCATTGCGCCACCAAGCGAGCTTAATACGAGCCACGGAGGCCTCTTTGCACTCGTCTACAACATCATCTACTTCTCGGCAAAACGCATACAGGGCAGTAATGGCTTCGCGCTTAGCTTTTGGTAAAAACATAAAGCTGTAATAAAAACTCGAGCCACTTTTGGCGGCTTTATCTTGGCAGTATTCTTTTGGTGTCATGACATTATTCCAGAGCTATTTTTTACTGATTGCGCGATAGGTCATATAAAGCCAATCTTTTTTGGTGAGTTTTGGCCTGTAATCAAATACGTTGCCATGTGCCTGATGGAGTTTCTTTAAGATGAGTTCACCGCCAGTGATCATCATACGCATTTCAAGCCCAATTCGACCGGGCAAAACTAATCCTAATGGTGCGCCTGCTTGAAGCAACTTTCTTGCACGATTAATCTGAAATTCCATCATCAGACTCCAGGTGCCACTGCTGTCACCGCGCATTATTTGTGCTTCGGTGATTTTGTATTTATCCAAGTCAGCTTGTGGTAAATAAATGCGGTCTTTTTGAATATCAATCGCAATGTCTTGTAGAAAGTTGATGAGCTGTAAAGCGCTACAAATTGCATCTGCCATGCCAATATTATGAGGGGTATCTGCTTGATACAAGCTAAGCATCAACCGGCCCACAGGGTTAGCTGAGCGTCTGCAATAGTTCATCACCTCACCAAAGTCTTGATAGCGTGTTTTTGTCACATCTTGGATAAAGGCATCCAGCAAGTCGTAAAAAGCTTGAATAGGCAAGTGATGTTGATTAATTGTTGCTTGCAAGGCAACAAACAGCTCGGTGTTTGGTTTTGTATTCTGCTGAATGCGGTCAAGCTCTTGTTTAAAGCCGTCTAGCAGGGCGAGTCTTTGTTCTGGAAATAAATCGCCTTCATCAGCAAAGTCATCTGCTTGACGTGCAAATGCATAAATTAATGCAACGGGTTCACGTAGTTTTTTAGGAAGCAGAATCGAAGCGACAGGGAAGTTTTCATAATGGGTGCGAGCAAGCTTGATGCTGGCTTGAATAGAGGCTTGTGTCTTCATGATTGCTTCGAAGTATGCCACAAAAAGAGGGTCTATAAAATTGCTAAGTGGACAGAGGGTTTGCGCTACAATTAAAGCTATTCGTTTATTAAGTCAGGTTGTGTATGTTAGGAATTATTGGTGGCACAGGCTTAGCGGCTTTGACTGATCTTCAAATAGGACGTCGCCAGATTGTTCGTACGCCTTATGGTGAGGCTTCTGGACCATTGACCTTTGGGGAGATTGCCGGCAAGCCCGTCGTATTTTTACCTAGGCACGGCAATGGCCATACTATTGCGCCGCATATGATTAATTACCGCGCCAATATTTGGGCGCTACATGCGCAAGGCGTGAAAGACATCGTTGCAATTGCCACCGTTGGTGGAATTGCGGACAGGCTTGGCCCGGGCACCATTGCTTTACCCAATCAACTCATTGATTACACGCATAGCCGCAAAAGTACTTACTTTGATGGCTTAAGTGAAAATGGCTTTCAACAAGTCAAGCACATTGATTTTACATTGCCTTATGACGATGGCTTGCGTGCGCTATGTTTAAAAGCAGCTGGCTTGGTCGGCGAAACGCTGGTTGATGGCGGTGTTTATGCAACGTCACAAGGCCCAAGGCTGGAAACGGCGGCAGAAATTAATCGTTTTGATCGCGATGGCGCAACAATGGTGGGGATGACAGGCATGCCAGAGGCGGCCTTAGCGCGTGAGCTAGAGATACGTTATGCGGCTATATGTCCGGTGGCAAATCATGCGGCGGGTCGCGGCGATAGTTTGCACGAGATTAAATATGAAGAAATGAGTGATATTCTCCATCTCACCATGGCGCGTGTGCGCGGCATTATTCAACAAGTGGTGACCTTGTATGGCAATTAAGCCTGTCTTGCGTATGGGGGAGCCTCTTTTGTTTGCAGAGGCAGAGCCAGTTACAGCCTTTGATACGCCTGAATTGCACGCGTTAATACAAGATATGCAAGACACGATGGAAAGCATGAACGGCGCTGGTATTGCTGCGCCACAAATTGGCGTGAGTCTGCGGGCAGTCATATTTGGTGTTGGAAGTAATCCGCGCTATCCCGATGCGGAGCAAGTGCCTTACACGGTCCTTATTAACCCAGTGCTAACTCCTGTGGGTGAAGAAATGGAGGATGGTTGTGAAGGGTGTTTGTCTGTGCCCGGCATGCGCGGCGTGGTGCCTCGTTTTACGAGATTACATTACACTGGCTATGATCAGTTTGGGCAAACAATCGACAGGCTAGTGAGCGGCTTTCATGCGCGTGTTGTGCAGCATGAATGTGACCATTTAGATGGCATTTTATATCCTATGAGAATTCAAGATCTTACTAATTTTGGATACACGGATGTACTTTTTCCTGATTCAGATATAGCCGACGACTAAAAACTGGTGTTATAATGCGCGCCTTGGTTGCTTCTTAGCGACTGATAAAGACGGAAGAGTGGCAGAGCGGTTTAATGCTACAGTCTTGAAAACTGTCGTGGGTTCACGCCCACGGTGAGTTCGAATCTCACCTCTTCCGCCAAGAATTTTCTAAGGCTGCAAATGTAATGTTTGCGGCTTTATTTTTGTAACGTTTTATATTTAGGATCACAAATGAGCCAAATTATTATTGACCACAATCCTTCTCAAGAAAAATTGCAAGAGCTGGGCGTTTCATCATGGAGCATCTGGGATTGCGCACCATCTAAATTCCCACTTGATTTCGGTATGACTGAAAAAGCATATGTATTGGAAGGTGAATTCACAGTGACACCACAAGGTGGCGAAACTGTCACAATTAAAGCTGGTGACTATGTTGAGTTCCCTAAAGGCTTGAAAACCCAATGGGAAGTGATCAAGCAATTGAAAAAGCATTACAAACACTTCTAAGCAGTATTTGCTGGTAGCGTTTATAAAAAAAGCCCGATACTCTCGGGCTTTTTTATTTTCTATTACTCTTACAAAACGTTTCGTCGTTCCATCATCGCTTGCGCTAATGTGCCCGCATCAACATGTTCAATCTCACCACCCATCGGCATGCCACGCGCAATTCGGGTAATTTTTACCCCATGCTTGTTGAGTAGTTCACTGACGTAATGCGCCGTGGCTTCTCCTTCAACGGTATAGTTGGTGGCAAGAATCACTTCTTTTACTAAACCATCTTGTGCCCGTTTAAGTAGTTTTTCTAGGTGGATTTCTTTAGGGCCAATGCCATCTAATGGCGACAGACGGCCCATCAATACAAAGTACATGCCTTGATAGGCGTGCGTTTGTTCCATCATCATCATGTCGGTGGGCATTTCAACCACGCAAAGCGTTGTGCTGTCTCGTAAGCCTGAAGCGCACATTGGACAAATAGGTTGTTCGCTAAAGGTATTACACAGCTGGCAATGGCTGACGACTTGCAATGCTGTATCTAACGCAGAAGCGAGGTTATTTGCTCCTTTTCGGTCGCGTTGCAGGAGGTGATATGCCATGCGGGTGGCCGATTTTGGGCCAACGCCGGGTAAGCAGCGTAAAGCCTCAATGAGCTGGTCTAAACTTGCGGGGGTTTGCACGTGGGCTCTAAATATCTAGAAAGGCATTTTCATGCCAGCTGGCATGAGGCCGCTCATACGAGCTTCTGACGTTTTTTCAGCTTTGCTTAACGCATCTTTAATCGCAATCAGCACTAAGTCTTCAAGCGTTTCTTTGTCGTCCATCACACTGTCGTCAATGCTGACGCGTTTTACTTCGTTGCGACAAGTCATGAGCACTTTAACCAAGCCGTTACTTGCAAGGCCTTCAACTTCAACATTTGCAAGCTCGGCTTGAGCGCGCTTCATGTTCTCTTGCATCATTTGGGCCTGTTTCATTAAATTGCCCATGCCGCCTTTGTTAAACATCTTTATTTCCTTATCAAATTAATAGGTTAAGTCTTTATTTTATTGAATTGGTTTAATGCTAGAAGGGATGATATTGGCCCCAAAATCTTTCATTAAAGCCTGCACAAAATCATCTTGTTGAATCGCTGATTCAGCTTCTGATTGCACGATCGCTTTCTCTTCAAAAATCTGCTTGGCTGGCGTATTGCCAGTGCCGCCGACCCTGAGGCTTAGCTGAATTCTTCTGCCGAAATGCTGATTAATTGCTGAGCTTAATTTGTCTTGGTAATTCGGATCTAAAAGATGTTTCTGTGAATCAGGCACTGTTAGCTTGATGTTGTTGTCATCAAAGCTTTCTAACTCACAGTTTTGGGCTAATGTGCGAGCTAGGCCTAGTTTTAATGCATCAACCAAGCTGCGCCAGTTGCCATTAAATTGAACGGTATATTGTTCAGCGCTTGCTTCCAATCTTTGTTCTATGGCTTCTTCTTGCATTGAAGCTGATTCATTGAATGCATCATGGTTGTAGTTTTGGGCTTCTGTGTGAGCGTTTGATGGTTCGCTGGAGTAAGCATCGCTTTGTGCTTCAACACGGGGTGGGCTAGCCTCAATTGATGACGAAGCAACTTCTGGCTCAGGAGAGATTGTTGGTGCAGAAGCTGCTGGCTCGCTTACCGTTAACGTTGCGATTTGTGGCGCGACTTCAGCCGCTTTTAATGCGGCACTCGCTGACGGTCTTGGGGCTTGGCTGGTTGATGAGCTAGATGCTTGGTTTGAAACTGGCCCACTTGTTTTGATTGCAGGCGTTGCCGTTTCGCTTTGATTAAAAGCCAACATGCGAAGCAGTGTCATCGTAAAGCCAGCATATTCGTCAGGTGCTAAGCCAATATCGCGGCGACCGAGTAGGGCGACTTGATAATAAAGTTGCACTTTTTCCGCGCTAAGTTGTTGCGCTAGCTCAAGCAAAGCAGGTCGCTCTGGTAAGTCCAAGGCAATGCTGTTTGGCACTACTTGTGTCATCGCAATTTGTTGTAACAGATTTGCTAAGTCACCCAATGCCGCGTCAAATGCAATGCTGCGTTCAGACATGGCGTTGGCTTGGCTCATTAAAGCTTCACCATCGTTTTGTATTAGCGCTTTTAAGAGTTCGATTAAATAGCTTTGGTCGATTGCACCTAGCATGGCACGCACTTCTTTTTCTTGAACGCTTTGACTGCCATAAGCAATCGCTTGGTCTAGTAATGAAAGGGCATCACGCATACTGCCCGAAGCGGCTTTGGCAATCAGTTGCAAAGCTGGCACTTCATAAGGAATGTTTTCGGTTTTTAAAATGCCTTGGCAATGTTCAGTAATGGAAGTGCTGGCCATTTGTCGCAAATTAAACTGCAAGCAACGTGAAAGCACGGTGACAGGCATTTTTTGCGGGTCAGTCGTTGCGAGAATAAATTTTACGTGGGCTGGCGGCTCTTCTAGCGTTTTAAGCATCGCGTTAAACGAGCTACGGCTAAGCATGTGCACTTCGTCGATGATGTAAACTTTGAATCGACCCGCAGTCGGTGCGTATTGGGCGTTATCTAGCAGGTCGCGCATGTTATCAACTTGCGTATTTGATGCAGCATCCACCTCGATTAAATCAATGAATCGGCCTTTGTCGATGTCCATACAAGTTGAACATACGCCACAAGGATGAGCGGTAATGCCAGTTTCGCAATTAAGTGATTTAGCTAAGATACGTGCGATGGTGGTTTTGCCAACACCGCGAGTGCCTGTGAGGAGGTAAGCATGATGCAAACGTTGTTGCTCAAGCGCATTGGTTAAAGCGCGAACGACGTGCTCTTGGCCGATTAATGTTTCAAATGACTTGGGGCGCCATTTGCGCGCGAGAACTTGATAACTCATATAACTTGGTAACTCATCGAATAGCTAGCTTAGTAAATAAGGCCTTAACTTTAGCTTAATTTTTCACAAAATGGCTAAAAAATTGCGCTGGAAAAGGCAAATAAAAGTAGCTATTTGATCTGCAGGGATTTTTGTAAAACGGGAGGAGGCGAGCCAAACCCCCGGCACTTGCTCAATAGTTGTGGCTGCTTCCTTCCGGACCTGACCAGGTTGGCTATCTTACAATGCGGGGAGGCCCGCCAAATGCTATTTTACATCAAGACGACATTCTGGGGCGAGCTGAAAATGAATTTATAAGTGGCTGTAGTTGAGCTATAATCCGCCACCTCGGAGAGATGGATGAGTGGTTTAAGTCACCACCCTGGAAAGGTGGCACAGGGTTATCCCTGTCGCGAGTTCGAATCTCGCTCTCTCCGCCAGTTTTTATTGACTACACAAATCTACGCATAGATCCTGTTACAACACCAATAATCGCAATTCTTTCAGCGTCCGCAAAGTTTATAGCTTTGCACTTAGTATTAGCCGGAAGCAGCTCTTCTTTCCCAAGGTATTTCACAGTAAATTCACCGTCTACCTCAGCAAGCACAATGTTGCCGATGCTTGGTTCTAGAGAACGATCCACTACAACGACATCGCCATCGGTAATGCCAGCATTAAGCATTGAATCACACTTGACGCGTACAAAGTAGGTTGCCATTGGATTTTTTACCAGCATGTCATCGGCGCTAAGCCTTGCTTCGATATGCATAGGCTTTGCAACGCCAGCTGAAGCAACCTGATTATAAAGCGGAATATAGGCGCTTTTATTAGATGTGCGCGTATAGATATCTTCAACATTGTTGGTATGTTTGCGGTTGTAGCTGCTGATAAAATTCAATGGATTCATGTTTTCACCCTTTATTGTCTTTGTTGTACGTTCGTACAGTTAAGTGAATATTACGTATTTGAATTAGTTTTGTCTATCACTTTTGTAATATAAATTTAAATGAATTGCGAGAAAATATGCTGGGTGGCTTGCTTTATTGGGTTTTGGCTCCATATAGCATTGTAGAAAAAAAGATGGGTCGAGATGTCGAGCTGGCAGGTTTTGTTCAAAAGGGTAGTTAAACCTCCTCCCTCTAAGGCGCATGTATCTAAACCATGCGCGTCTACCAATTCCGCCATTTGGGCTATACTACAAAGTGTAGATTTAAACGTAACAGAATCAAGTATTAAATTAAGCAGTAATCTAATAGGAATAATAAGCTTTGGCTCATAAAAAAACACCGCGAAAGTCAAAAAGACAAGCGGATCCGCATGCTCAACGAGAGTCTGCAAACTACGAAAACCCATTGCCCAGTCGCGAGTTCATTTTGCAAATGATGACAGATCAAGGTGTGCCTTTGCACGTTGAAGACTTGTACGAACTGCTTGAGATTGGTGAAGATGAAAAAGAGATCTTTAACCGTCGTCTAAATGCGATGGAGCGGGAAGGGCAGATTATGCGTAACCGCAAAAATGTCCTTTGTATTGCAGAGAAGCTGCATTTAATCGCAGGCAAGATTCAAGGTCATGCGGATGGCTTTGGATTTTTAATTCCCGATAACGGCGGAGATGATTTATTTTTATCCCCCCGCGAAATGTCCCAAGTGATGCACGGCGATCGCGCCATGGTGCGGCAGTCCGGTTTCGATCGTAAAGGTCGTCCAGAGGGCAAGATTGTTGAAGTGCTTGAACGCGCGACTAAGAAATTAGTGGGCCGTTTAATTCGTGAGCAAGGCGTTACTTTGGTTGCGGCCGAAGACAAACGCATTAGCCAAGATATTTTGGTGCCGCCAGGCCAGGATTTGCAGGCAAAAGCTGGGCAAGTAGTGGTGGTGGAGCTCATCGAACAGCCATCAGCTTATGCCAAGCCAATTGGTAAGGTGGTTGAAATTTTGGGCAACTATGCCGACTCTGGTATGGAGATTGAGATTGCGCTGCGCAAGCATCAATTGCCACACGAGTTTAATCCTGCCTCGGTAAAGCAAGCGGAGGATTATCCTCGCTTGGTTCAACCACAAGATTACAAAGGACGTATTGATTTGCGTGAGATGGCGCTGATTACCATTGATGGTGAAACCGCACGTGATTTCGATGATGCAGTATTTTGCGAGCCACAAGGCAAAGGTTGGCGCGTTGTGGTGGCGATTGCCGATGTGAGTTTTTATGTAAGACCAGGCGATCCGCTTGATAAAGATGCGTACGATAGAGGCAACTCAGTATATTTCCCGCGCCGCGTGATTCCAATGTTGCCAGAGGCATTATCTAACGGTCTTTGCTCGCTTAATCCAGATGTTGAGCGTTTGTGTATGGTCTGCGATATGCAGGTGGATGGTACTGGTGTCGTAAAACGTTACCAATTCTATCCTTCAGTCATGCGCTCAAAAGCCCGTATGACCTACACCAAGGTGCACGAGATTTTGACGCAACCAGATGGTGAGTTGGCAAAAGAATACGCATGGTTAGTGCCCCATTTAGAGAACTTAAATAGTTTCTATAAACTGTCGTTGGCTGTGCGTGAAAAGCGTGGCGCCATTGAGTTTGACAGCCAAGAAACGCTGATGGTATTTAACGAAAATGGAAAAATTGATCGTATTGAACCCACTTCGCGTAATGATGCTCATCGTTTAATTGAAGAGTGTATGTTGGCGGCGAATGTTTGCGCGGCTGATTTCTTAAAGACACATGAGCATCCTGCACTTTACCGTATTCACGAAGGCCCAACCCCTGAAAAGCTAGAAGCTTTGCGCACCTTTATGGGCGAGTTTGGCTTTGGTGTGGGTGGCGGCGATACGCCACACGCAAAGGACT
>Ga0114958_10000792_pt1 | contig 26367 bp, 27 predicted proteins | sample C_130208_EF_Meta_FD_89577 | JGI IMG/M metagenome (GOLD analysis project Ga0114958, IMG submission 89577) | Freshwater microbial communities from Lake Croche, Canada to study carbon cycling - C_130208_EF_MetaG | ecosystem: Environmental > Aquatic > Freshwater > Lake | place: Lake Croche, Canada... | reverse complement strand
TTATTATTTTTGCCACCCTTAAAAGGAACACTCCTCCTTAGCTCAGTTGGTTAGAGCACATCACTGTTAATGATGGGGTCCTCCGTTCAAGTCGGAGAGGGGGAGCAGAAAAGAAAAGCCTTGCATTATGCAGGGCTTTTTTATTGGCTGTCAGTGAGTTAAGGTAGTTGCAGCTATGATAACAACACCTCAGCTGGGATATTTAATTCTTGATGAAACAATTTAGCTAATTCCAGGGTCAATGGTTTCTTTTTGTTGAGTAAAGAAGAAACATATCCTTTACTACCCATTTTGCCAACAAGGTCTTTATTCTTCAATCCTAACTCATTCATCTTTACTTTAATAGCATCAATTGGATCTGGCATTGGAATGGGATAGTTAGCATCTTCATATTGTTTAATTAATAGAAGTGCTACTTGTAGCTTTTCACCTTGCGGGGTGTTTGATTTAACCTTATTATCAAACTGAACATCTACCCAATTAAGGTATTGCTCATACTGTTTTTTTGTCTTTATAATTTTTAATTCCATATCCTTACTTTTTATATTGTATTGTTGTTACATCTATTTTATCATAGTCACTATGTGTTCCAAACCATTTGATCTGTATTGCTTTAAACTCAAACACAATCCTTACTACTAATCTATATTGATTTCCCATTATATTAAATACGACTCTATCATTACTTACTAAACTTACATTTCCATAAACCTTTTTAAGCTCATTAAAACTTTTAAATTCCGATATAACTAATTCATGATACCATTCAAATAACGCAATCCTTGCCATAGGATATTTCTTGGCATATTCAAGTAGCGTTCTTCGGGTGATAATATTAAACACAAGACAAAGATAATAAGTTTGCTAATAGAAAACTTTCTAAATTCAATCAATTTTGAAAAAGCTGCAACTTTGGTGCGAAAGGGGAGCACAAATGATAAAAAGGATATACTTTTATAGTATAACCTTTTTTATTTTCTATCTTATAATTGGAATAAATATGAAACTTGAAGATAAAGGAAAAATATTACCAGCACCCGTTTTAAGTAAATACCCACAAATGGTTAGTGAAGAAATTCAAAAATGGAGTAATATTATTTCAGCCACACATTGGGATTTATATGATAAAACTAAAGTGGATGGAGCTGATTTTTATGTGGGCGAAAAAGAATTAGGACACATTCATTTGGATGGGTGGGTTCATTTAGCAACAAACAAAGAACTGGCACAAGCGATGCTGAAAAATAAACTAGCTATAAAATTTCCTTACGCTCAAGATTGGGTAATGTTTTCTATTGCTAATGCACAAAATGTAAAAAACGCAATACTACTATTTCAATTAAATTATGAAAGGCTCAAAGGTGAGCCTATTGAAGCTTTAATATCAAAAATAAATGTTTAATTACTCAAAAGATTTAACGTTTTACTTTCTTGAATAGTTTTATCAAACCAAAATTGGTAATCAATATTTTTATCCTTAGCCATATTTCTTGATGAGTAAGTGTCAACATCAGCAAAAGTTCTTTTCATAGGATTCTGTATATATTTTAAAGATAATTAAATTTAATAACCTTAGAATAATAGCACCTCAGCTGGAAAAACTATCTATTTTAGTATAAAATTTTATAGATTATAAGTTTTTAAAAATAGATAACTAGACATTATATTTTTAAAAAACGCCATTACCATACTTTTATATCTATTATGTTTTAACTTTGCATCTAGAATCATTAAAGTAGGCCAATTAAATTTCAAATAATTGGTTTCAAAAATATAAAATGGTATATTTCTCTAAAACAAAGAATTTAATTAATTTAATTTATAGGTTAATAAATCATTTTAGTTCTCACTTTAAACGCAAATTTGTTCTCTTAATTTTCTTAATAATTCTGGGCACATTTGCTGAAGTAGTTAGTATTGGTGCAGTTTTACCTTTCCTTGCTATGCTAACAGATCCAGTAAAAATTTTTAATCACCCTTCTTTTGCTTTCGTTTTGGGCCCTTTAGGTATTACTTCAGCAAACCAAATGATTCTACTATTAACTACATTATTTATAGCAGCTGCGTTATTTGCGGGAATTTTTCGTATTTTACTTATGTGGCTAAATTCACGCCTAACTGCAGCATGTGGCTCGGAATTGAGTATGAATGTATATCGACGTATTCTTTATCAGACTTATGATATACATTTATCTAGAAATAGTAATGTAGCGATAAATGCAATAACTTATAAAGTTAATAGCATTGTCAATAGCGTGATATCGTCATTATTTAGTTTATTAAATTCGGTTTTAGTATTAGTATCCATTATAATAATACTAATATTAATTAATCCTATTGTAGCACTAGCTTCTTTTTTTGTTTTTGCAACAAGTTATGTTTTAATGGGATGGATGTCTAAAAGGCAATTATATCGAAATAGTAAAATTATTACTCTTAATCAAAATCAGTTAATCAAAGTGCTTCAGGAAAGTCTAGGAGGTATTAGGGATATTATACTTGAAGGCTCACACTTAATATTTAGTGACCTTTTTGTTAAATCAGATATTCCACTTAGACGGGCAAATGCGATTAATAGTTTTATTGGTCAAATTCCTCGTTTTGTAATGGAAATTGTTGGAATTATTTTGATTGCTACAATTGCGTATTATTTGAGTATACAACCCGGTGGAATTAAAACAGCATTACCAATAATTGGAGCATTGGGTATTGGTTCACAAAGACTTTTACCAGCAATTCAACAAATTTATAATGCTTGGACTAATATAATATCTAATAATACACAATTAGTTGATATAATTGAAATTCTTGACCAACCAATGCCGGTGGATATATCAAATCCACCGGCACTTTATTTTAAATCTAAAATTCAACTTAATAATGTTAGATTTAAGTATAATAATAATTCAACTTGGATATTGGATAATATTAATATTTCCATACCCAAAGGAAGTAGAGTTGGATTCATAGGTAGAACAGGTACTGGGAAGAGCACTTTGTTAGATGTAATAATGGGTTTACTTATTCCAACAGAAGGAGGAATTCAAATAGATGATAAAACCATTTCGGGTGAAGAGTTACGAGCATGGCGTCGAAGTATTACCCACGTCCCACAAAGCATTTTTTTAGCTGATTGCAGTATAGCCGAAAATATTGCCTTTGGAGTACCAAGTGAGTTAATTGATATGGAGCTTGTTAAGGAAGCTTCAAAAATTGCTCAAATTTCAGATTTCATAAATAGTATTCCGGAACAATACCATGCAATGGTTGGAGAAAGAGGTGTACGTATTTCTGGAGGTCAACGACAAAGAATTGGAATAGCTCGGGCTCTTTATAAGCATTCACAAGTGCTAGTTTTTGATGAAGCTACAAGTGCTTTAGATACTAAAACCGAACTTGCTGTCATGGATGCTATTCTTGCATTAAATCGTAATTTAACAATATTAATAATAGCTCACCGATTATCATCTTTAAAAGACTGCGATTTAATTATTGAACTAGAAAATGGTAAAATTTTGAGACAGGGCTCATATGAATCACTTATCAAATCAAATGAAAGTTAAATAAAATAGTATAAAAGCTCTTTTAAGAATTCGAATAAGTTATGGAAAACCAATTTAAAGTTTCAATTATAATTTGTGTTTATAACGAAGCACAATTCATTGAGACTAATTTGTTTCACATTGCACAACAAAAAAATATTGCCTTTGATGAGCTGGAAATTATTTTAATTGATAACAATAGTAATGATGGTACAGCTCAAATTGCTTTAAGTTATTGGCAGAAAATAAACAAACCATTTCTCCTTAGAATTGAGCACGAAGAAAAAGAAGGTAAACCTAACGCCTTAAAAAAGGCTATTCTAATTAGCAAAAATAATTTGTTGTTAATTTGCGATGGAGATAATTATTTAGATTCAAATTATGTTCGAAATGTTATTGATACGTTTATTGAAAATCCTACAATAGGAATTTTAGGAGGCACTTCAATTCTTTATGATGACGACATAACAGCATTTCCTAGTTGGATGTATGAATTTAGGGATATGTATGTATTACTAAACACAAATCATTTGAAAACTGGGTTTATAAATAATTCAAATTTTCACCATCATGGTGCAGGGAGTGCTTTTCAAAAAACACACATTAATAAGTTGTTTAGTTTTGGTTTTGATTTTATTTCATTAGAATGTCCATACCTTAAAATTGATGGCGCAGATAGTCTAATGTTTAAAGCATATAATCTTATGGGGCTAAAGAATTATTTTTCAAAAAAATTAATTTTTTATCACGATTTAAGATTTGGTCGTATCACATTGCAAAATCATTATAAACAGATAAAAAATTGGGGTTATCGGTATAGTATTTATTTTTTTTATCAATGTATTTTTGAAAATAAAACCATTTCTGTAGTAAATTTATTTTTCAGAATAATTTTAAGGACTTTAACATTAATCTTTTATTTATCAAAAACTACATTAAAACTGTTTTTAAAATTAATTATTTTTCACAAATCATTTTCCATGGTTGAAAGAAAGAATTATTTGTATAACTTTTATCAAATCATTGGAATGCTAAAATCTAAATGGTTATTTAACTATATTGAAGAAACGAGGTTATGGGTGATTGAAGCAGAAAAGTATGCACTTCAAAATGACAAATAATTTGATTTTAATAAATAGCTAATTCATATAAAAAATGTTACCACTTTCTTGTAAAATCCAACCCCATAGACATGCTATCTCTTAAAAATGTCTCTACATTTTGCTTGTCTATCAAGCAATTAGAAAATTTGCATTTTTTTAATCTACTTTATTTTTAAAAATCGCCTAATTTAAATTAATTTTATGCTGATATAATAGTTTAAAAAATGAAATCGCCATTCAATAAATTTCTTTATATCGGTTTTATATTATTGGGTATATATCAAGCATTGATACCTAAAGATTATATACAATCGGCAGCTTCTTTGGGTATTGGAATGGCATTTGACCCTTTCAATCCAGAACAAAAATGGAATGATAGACCTAAATGGCAAAAGGCAATTTTAATTATCCATCTAGCACTTGTAGCTGCCATGTTTGGATTTGGAATTGGCTTGAATGACAAATAAACTAGTTGATTTAAAAATATTAATAAAAAATATTAAACTCATTTTATGATTAGAATTTCCAAATTATTGATCCTGTTTTTTTTAGTCGCTTTTATAATGAGCTGCCAAAAAGATATGGCTCCATTAAAATCAAAGGAACCAAATGTTGCTGAGCTCATTGCTTCTAAACGAAGCATGCCAGGCGTTATGGCGACCGTAAATGGAGTAGAATTTATCTCCACTAGTACAGATCCCTTATCCAAGACACAAGTTTCAGCTTTCTCATCGGATGAAACATTCCCCAGTGATTCCAACTTAGTAAACCCAATTGATGCTGAATACCCAATTGACTCTAACGAAGTATTTCCGATTGACACTAACCTAGTGAATCCAATTGACTCTAATGTATATGTTATAACGGATCCTATTTATGTTGATCCAAATCCCGTTGATTCAATCCCGTTTGACGACTCAACACGTGCTGTAATATATTATCAACCCCCACCTTCACCCTATTACGCTACTTTTGGCTCTAATGATTCTTCTTTGATTATTTTAGCAGATGGACAAATGCCATCTGAAGACTCAGTTCAATATGCTAAGATTTTACTTTGGATTACGAGGTTTAAAGGAGAGGATACATATTCTATTAATGATTTTTCTAGTTTCGCTGTTTTTAGTATTGTTGACTCTACCTATAATCTTAGACAATATGCTGCAAGTAGTGACTTGCCTAATAATGGCAATGTGACTATAACCTATTATGATAAAGAGGCTAAAACCATTAGTGGTACTTTCGAATTTACTGGCGTTTCCAATAATGACTTAATGGTAGTAAAAAATGGGGTATTCAATTTTGTTAAAATAAATTGATAACAATACCGATTTTTAATCTTTACAGGGAAAAATTTTCGAGGGTGGCCATTACGTATAAGGTAATTAATATAGATTTAATATTAAATTAATATTTAGTTTTTTATTTTAGAAGGATGAAATTTAATCTCCTCAAAATTAGTTGCGTAATTGCTTCTATTTTAATTACAAATGTCCTAATTGCACAATCTTTTGGCTCATGGAATGTGCTAGATCTGAGAAAAAATAGAGAAGGTAGTAAATTCAGCTACCAATTAGAGGGGCAACTTAGGTCGCTAAAATTTTATGATAATTTTCATTACAATGAAGTAAACTTCACTACTAACTACAAGTACAATGATAATTTAATATTTGCTGTTTTATTTGGTAAACATAACACATTTACTGAAGGAGGAAATTTTAAATCCCCTATTGTTACCGATGAATACAGGTTCTCCATACAAGCAAGCACGCTTCAAAAATTTGGAATTTTTACAATTGATAATAGATATAGATTAGAGCAAAGATATTTTGCACTAAACAACAATGTTAATTACAGAATGCGGTATAGGTTTGGATTAAAAAATAAAATTACTAAGAAAAATAATTTGCAATTTTCTAATGAGTTTTTCTTGACATTGGGAAACAAAAATTCCACCTTTGAAAAAAATAGGTTTTTGATTGGTTTTACAAATACTATAAATAAAAGGTATGAAATTCAATTCAATTATTTAAACCAGATTGATAATAGAAAAAACGATGAAAGTGGAACCAATTTTTTTCAATTCGTGAACATTATTGCTTTATAACATAGAAATAGCTCTATGCTATTATTACCAATCGATACTTTTATTACCAAATTGTTAAGTTTAATACCAACAGCCAATAGTTGGTATAATTTTTTTCAAATTTGCGCATGCACATACATCCTCCACACAAAGGTGGTTCCAATTTTAAGGAACATTTTATACATTTTTTAATGTTGTTTCTTGCTGTTCTATTGGGAGCATTAGCAGAAAATTTCAGAGAAAACGTTATAGAAAACAAAAATGAACATGAATATTTAACTTCTTTGGTTTACGACCTTAGTCAAGATACTACAAGATTAAATTCTTGCATTAATTCAAGAATGGAAAAAAATGTAAATGCACAAAAGTTAATTTCTATTTTAGGGGAAGATAAAATTGAAAATACCAAGGACGTTTATTATTTTTCAAGGTTAATGACAAAAGTGGAAACTTTTGAAGGAGTGGATGGTACTTTTAATCAATTACAATATTCTGGTGGATACAAGGTAATTAGAGATAGACACATCATAAAAAAAATCAATGATTATCTATTTATTAGAAAGAATATTTATGCATTAAATAAAACTGAAGAAGAAATTTTAATTCAATTTAGATTAGCTACAGCCAAAGTGGTTAATGCAGATTTGTTTAGTCATATGTTGGATGTTGAAAAAAATAAAGAATATAAATATTTTATAAAACCTTTAGATAAGAATGAGCCATTGTTTTCTTATAATAAATCGGACATCAACAATTTAGTTTTTTGGATTTCAAGCGAAAATGGGAATCAAACAAGCAATATGAATCAAATGAAAATGTTAAAAAAAGAAGCCATTAATTTGATTAATTTGATTACTGAAGCAACCAAATAACATGGAACAGAAAAGGCCCGTTTCTCATAAAATACTCATAGGTATTTTTCTTTGCCTACTCATTGCTGGCTTATACTTTTCTTATACTATTTCATATGTTATAAAAGACATGGCAACACAGGTGTCTTCAAATATGAAAAACACCATGGATCCCAAAGCGCCAGATCCAGGAAAGACAAAATCAGAATCAACAAAATTAGCTACCACTTCAAAAAAAGTGATCATTGGAACTTATCTTGAAAGAGTAGAAGATCTTAATATTAAAGAATCAAGTTGGAGCTATGAGTTTTATTTATGGTTTAAATGGAATTCAAATGAAATTGATCTTTTAGGGAAAAAAGACCAAGACCATAAAAATGAACTGCCATTTACCATCATCAATGGCGACATTATTAAAAGTGATATAGTAGATCATTATACCGATACTAAAAAAAACATAGAATACATACAATATTTTGTAAAAGCTAAGAATACTCAGTTTTTTGATGTTGCACTATATCCCATTGACAAGCATGATTTAATTATTCCAATTGAACACAAGTGGTTAGATAGAACTAGGCTGTACTTTGAACCAGATACCGTCGACTCTAAAGTTAGTTCTAGGGTAATGATAAATGGTTATGATAAAAGTAACGGTGTTAAATTAATAGAGAAACCTCACGCTTATAAATCTGCTAGAGGGAATCCAAAATTTTCATCTGGCTACAAAGTAGATTTTTCACAATATAGAATGGCTTTCAGAATTTTTAAAGGTGGGTTATCTGTTATTTTAAAATTGTTTCTTATTTTATATGTGGCGGTGATAGTTACATTCATTGCCCCATTTTCAACCGACCCTAGTCGCTACACTGTTGGTGCTTTGTTTACAACTGCTGGAGCAAATTATATTTTAGCTTCAAAGCTTCCTGCAACCAATATCTATTCATTAGCAGAAATAATAAATTCTTTTTGTGTAGTAGTAATTATAATCATGATGGGTCTTTTGGCGATACTACCTCCAGTAATTTTCAAAGATGGCATTATTGATTCATTTGAAAAAAGAATGAATAGATTAATAAATTTAACCGTGTTTGCTTTCTTTCTAATAATCAATACTATTTTAATATATTTTTCATTAACCTATTCATAAAAAATCCTATGGAAGAAAATGTCGTTTCCTTAAATTATGCCGAATTATTTATTTCAATTTGGGTCATATTATCTTTGTTTGTAGGACTTATTGGCTACAAGAGTAAAATTGGATTTTCTTTGGCTTTAGTATGGTCCATTGTTTTTTCTCCAATAATAGGCTTATTCATGGTGCTTAGGCATGAAAAAGGCAATAAACTATTTGGAAGGAAGGATGAAAAAAAGTAGCCTCATTTCATGAAAAAAATCTACAAAACAGCATCGCTTTTATTTCTAGTTACGCTAATAATAAGCTGCCAAAAAAAAGAAACAACCCCAAAAGTTGCTCCTGAAAACATGGGGAATATGCAAATCAAAGCAGGGGTAATGGCTAAGGTAAATACGATGGATTTTGTGTCCGTTGCAAATGCTTCTGATATAGTTAGTATGGCAAGCACTAACGAAGATTCCAATAAACCTGTACCTTATTACGCTTTTTATGGTTCATCAGATAGTTCTATTCTATTTATACTCGCTTATGGGGAAATGCTTTCGGAAGGAGTTGGAAGCTACGCTAAAATGGGGATTTCAATTAATAGGTTTAAAGGTGCTGATACCTATTTAATAAATGACGGTTCAAGCGCTGCCGTTTTAAGTGTTGTTGATTCAAATAATAATCTCTATAATTACTCCACCAGTGATTTACCAAATAATGGCAATGTGACCATCAACAACTTTGATCAAGAAGCAAATACCATTAGCGGTACCTTTGAGTATACTGCCATTTCTAATGATAAGGTACTAGTAGTTAAAAATGGAGTATTTAAATCAGTTAAAATAAACTGATCTGAGATGATTAGGCTACTATCTTCTTTAATTTAGTATATTGGGAGACTAATTAGATTCCTCCCATGGCTGTTCGAAATACAATCACAATCAAGGTTTTAGCTAAAAAATTAGGCCTCTCCGTAGGGTCGGTTTCTAAGGCATTAAATGATAGTCCAGAAATTAGTATTGAAACTCGGGAAAAAGTAAAAAAATTAGCAAAACAGCATCATTATACGCCGAATCACTTCGCAAGTAATTTAAGAAATAATACAAGCAAAACCATTGCGGTGGTTGTACCTGAAATTTCAGACAGTTTTTTTTCATTGGCTATCAACGGAATTGAAAAAGCAGCTCAGGAAAGAGCCTATCACATCATTATTTCTATAACCAATGAATTATTATCAAAAGAGAAAATAATAATTAATGAATTACACAATGGAATGGTAGATGGTATTTTAATTTCCATAAGCAGAGAGACCTTGGAGGGAAGTCACTTAAAAGAAATTAACGAATTTGGTATGCCCATTGTGTTTTTTGATAGAGATTTGGAGGCCATGGATACGGCAAAAGTAGTCACCAACGATTTTGAAAGTGCCTACAACGCAGTAAAGCATTTAGTGGATCAAGCATGCAACAAAATTTGTTTTTTATCGGTATCCGAAAGTTTATCAATTTCTAAGAAAAGAATAGAGGGTTTTAAAAAAGGGCTTATTGAATTGAGTAAATATAATATGCCCAACCATATTGTGAAGTGTTCAACAGAGACAGCAGAAAACGATCTTATTATCACAAATTTATTACAAGACAGTTCTAATAGGCCAGATGGTATTGTGGTTTCTGGCGAGCATCTTACCATTAGTATTTACAATGTGTGTAAACAATTAGGAATTAAAATTCCGGAGCAATTGAAAGTTATTTGCTTTTCGAATTTGGCTTATGCGACCTGTTTATCCCCTTCATTAAGCACTATTACACAGCCTGCTTTTGAAATTGGTTACAAAGCAACCCACTTATTATGTGATTCATTAGACGGTAAATTGACTGAGTTAAAAGAAAGAGTTATTTGCCCATCCAAATTGGAAATTAGGGCCTCCTCTACGTGCATAAAACATTAGTAAATTATTTTTACATTACGAATACGTTTTCGTAATCATTTTTTAACGTATTTTATTTGTTAATTCAGGCTAAATCGTTAAACTTACGTTATAATTAAGAGTGCTTAAGGAAACTTTATTAAAATTTAAAACAAAGATTACTTATTTATGAAATGGAAATCTATTTTCAAAAAACAAGCCGTACTATTAATAGTTAGTACTGCAATGATTTGCACTAGTGTGAACGCTGGTGCTGGGTCTATCTTAGCCAATCCAAAAAGCCTAAACAGCATCGCTGGTGGAGTAAGTGGAAAGGTGACTGATGCCAATGGAGTGGCTATTGCTGGGGTAACAATTTCAGTGAAAGGAACTTCTTTAAAAGCAGTTTCTGGTGCTGATGGAACTTATTCTATTGGCCAAGCAACGAACAATGCTAGATTAGTTTTTTCAATGGTAGGTTTTAATACTACCGAAAAACAAGCAAGCTTGGGTGTGCTGAATGTTAGTTTAACAGAAGACGTTAAAAAATTGGATGAAGTAATTGTAATTGGTTATGGTACGCAGAAAAAAGGAGATTTAACTGGGTCTGTTGCTACCGTATCTGGTGAAAAATTAAATCAAGGTATCAACCAATCTGCTGCACATGCTTTACAAGGTCAAGCAGCTGGTGTAACCGTAATTCAAAATTCAGGAGAGCCTGGTGCAGGTGTTGAAATTCGTGTGAGAGGTGCAGGTTCTATCAATGACAATAGCCCTCTTTATGTAGTGGATGGTATGATTGGTGGAATTGGTAGCTTAAACCCTGCCGATATTGAAAGTTTGACGGTGTTGAAAGATGCTGCTTCTGCTGCCATTTATGGAGCAAGAGGTGCGAACGGGGTTGTAATTGTAACTACTAAGAAAGGAAAAAGAAATCAAAAAGCTTCCGTATCCTATAATTCAAGTTTCGGAAATCAATCAGTTTGGAAAATGCCTTCTTCTTTAGATGCTGCTCAAAGAAATTTGATACACAAGGAAGCTTTAACCAATGATGGAGTAGCCCCATCAGAAACTATTTGGAATTATTACAATGATGCTGCTAATGCAGTAACAAGAACCGATTGGTTTAAAGAGGTTTTTCAAACAGCCCCTATCGCAAATCATAATTTAAGTGTACAAGGCGGTGGAGAAAAATCTAACTATTTATTTAGTTTAGGTTATTTAGACAACAATGGTATCGTTCTTGGAACCAATTCTAAAAGATATAATGTAAGGTTCAATAGCCAACAAGAAATAATGGACAATTTAACTTTTGGAGAAAACTTTTCAATTGTTCAATCCAATGGAAAATCTGCTGAAATTAGAGGAGGATATGATGGAGTATTAAGTGCAGCCTTATTTAATATGCGCAACACCCCAGTTTGGGTTGATCAAGCCAATGGAATTTATGGTACACCAACTGGTGATTTCCCTAACCCAGTGGCTTCTCTTAATGCTAGAGAGAACAGAGGAACTGGAAATGAAGTAAATGGTAATGTGTATTTAGAATATAAATTACATAACTTAATTACTTTCAAAACAGACTTAGGTTATAATACATTTAATGGAAAAAATACTGGCTTCCAAGCTATAGCGGTTGGAGGGGGTCGTGGTTTAGAAAATAAAAATAGCTATAGCGAATCTCGTTATAATGCAAGCACTTGGATTTGGAACAATACCGCATCCTTGGACAAGCGTATCGGTAACCACCATATTTCTGGTTTAGCGGGTATGTCTGCTGAATCTTATTTATGGGAAGGTTTAAATGGAGGAGGAGCTTATGATTTTAGCAGTGAAAGCAAAGCCCTACGTTATTATAATAATGCAGGAAGTTTTCCAGGCCATGTGTCTGGTGGTGCGGACGACAATACCCTAAATAGTTATTTTGGTCGTGTAGGTTATGAATATGCAGATAAATATTTATTTGCTGCTAATTTCCGTGCAGATGGTTCTTCTAAATTTGGACCTAACAATCGTTGGGGTTATTTCCCATCCGTTTCTGGAGGTTGGAGAATTTCTAAAGAAAAATTCTTTGATGCTTTAAGCAATGTAGCTTCAGACTTTAAATTACGTGCTAGTTGGGGACAATTAGGAAATGATAAAATTCCAAATTATCAATATTATACAACTGTTAGTGGAGTTGGTTCTCCAACCTTAGATGGTAGCGCTTATACAGCTGTTGCTCAAAACAGATTGTCTAATGCCGACATCAAATGGGAGGTGACTACACAAACCGATTTGGGTATTGATGCAAGTTTCTTAAATGATCAATTTACTTTAACGGCAGATTATTTTGAAAAATTAACTACTGACATTTTAGTACAAGTACCTTTGGTTGCTTCATTAGGAGTAGGTTCTGCACCTTACCGCAATGCAGGGGATGTATCCAATAAAGGTTTTGATTTAGGACTTACTTATCGCAACAAAAAACATGCGTTTAAATATTCAATTACAGCTAACATTGCTTCAGTTACCAATAAGTTAAACTCTTTTGGAATTGTAGGAAGCAAGGATATTTATGCTGCTAATTATAAAAATACAGATGTTGGTAGAATTGCAGAAGGAGAGCCTTTAGGTCACTTCTTTGTATACAATGCTTTAGGTATTTTCCAATCTCAAGCTGAGGTGGATGCTTATACAAAAGAAGGAAATAAAATTCAACCTAATGCGGTAGCGGGAGATGTTAAATTCGAAGATAGAAATGGGGATGGAGTAATTAGTGCTAGCGATAGATTCAATGCTGGAAATAGTTTCCCAACATTAACCGGATCATTGAGCCTTAATGGTGAATACAAAGGGTTTGATATTAATATGTTGCTAGTTGGAAGCCAAGGGAATAAAATATTCAATGGCTTAAAATTAGGTGGTGTATTTATGCAAGGGTCTAGTTACAACAACAGCCCAGAAATTTTAAATCGTTGGACCTCTACCAACCCTAGTACTACAGTTCCTAGAGTTACTATTGATGACCCAAATAACAATAAAAAATATAGTACACTTTATTTAGAAGACGGCAGTTTTGCTAGACTTAAATATTTAACCATTGGATATACTTTTGATAAAAAATTTATTGGTGAAAAAATTTCTAAGTTAAGATTATACTTAACCATGCAAAATTTAATTACTTTAACAAACTACAAAGGGTATGATCCAGAAGTAGGTGCTGAAGGTGGTTTTAGCAACAACTTATATGGGATTGACAAGGGTACCTATCCAATTGCAAAATCTTTCATATTTGGCGTTAATTTTAATTTTTAATCTTATCAAATCATGTATAAAATGAAACAAAATATTTCAATCTTTTTGATGCTATTTGTCTTAGCGTCATGTAATAAAGATTTCTTAAGCAAGCAACCACATGAATTTACAGATGCGGTGTTTTGGCAAACAGCTGACCAAGCGGAGTCTGCATTAGCTGGTGCGTACACTCCTTTGCAAGACGAAGAAGCACTTGGAGGAGAAGAGTGGTGTGCTATAAGTACTTTTAGCGACGACGCTTATCTTCAGGATGATGGATATCCAGATTATATTGCGATGTCACAATTTCGTGCAACTCAAAACAATGAAGGCGACTTTAGTCACAATAGTTATGTATCCTACTATAAAACAATTAAAAGAGCAACAGATGTATTGAATTATACACCTAATATTAATATGCCGGATGCTCAAAAAAATAGAATTTTAGGCGAAGCTAATTTTTTAAAGACCTGGGGTTATTGGGAATTAGCAAGACGTTATGGTGGACTTCCAATTTATGATTCAAAAGATCCTTCAGCCTCTTTAGTTCGTAAAACAGAGGAAGAAACTTGGGCTGTTATTGAGACAAGTATAAAGGAAGCCACTACTCAATTGTCTTGGGAACACCAAGAAGGACGTCCAGGTTTAGGAGCAGCATGGGGATTATTGGCAAAAGTGTATGCTTATGAGAAAAAATGGGCAGATGCTAAAGCGGCTGCTGAAACAGTTATTAGTTCTGGTAAACATAGCTTAACTGCTAACTATGCCGATATTTTTACCATTGAGCATGAGCAAGATGATGAAATATTATTTGGATTAGGTGCTCGTTTAGATGAATATCCTATTACACCCGTATTAATGTTACCAAACAATGTTTGGGGTGGTAAACATAGTGAACCAATGGGAGAAGGCTGGAGATTAGTAAGTGCTACCAATGCTTTTTATGATGCCTATCAAGTAGGGGATTTAAGAAAATCTGCTACGGTAGCCAAAAGAGGAGTAGATGTAATTACTTACAATGGATCAACCGATACTTTAGTTGCTCCCAATAACAAATCAGAAGTAGTTTGTGTTAAATACAATTCACCTTATAAAGAACGCTATGTTGGTTGGGCTGCCGGATTAAATGTTCCTGCAATAAGATATGCGGATGTATTGTTGATTGCTACAGAAGCAATTATGCAATTAAATAGTGCAGGCCCAGGTACAAGCGTGGGTGTTGCAGCAGCAGCAAATTATTTTAATCAAGTGCGTCAAAGAGCAGGATTGTCTCCAATTGCAGAGCCTACTTTTGCTAATTTAATGTATGAGCGCAGAATGGAATTGGCTTTTGAAGGGGGTGATAGACACTTTGACCTAGTTCGTTGGGGTTTAGCTGCTTCTGTTTACAACAGTTTAGCTGCTGAAGGTAGCTACAAGCCAGCAAGAACCTATGTTGATGCAACAAATAAATTACTGCCTTATCCTCAAAAACAAATTGATAACAGCAACGGCTCTATCAAACAAAATCCAGGATATTTAGGACCTCATTAGTAGTTATCTGTTCATATAATTGATCAAAAAGCCTGTATAGTTTCATAGCTATACAGGCTTTTTTTATTTAAATTGCTACTCTATTTATGCATTTAAATATTTAATAAAATGACTTTAAGATTAGCTTCTAAATTAGAAATAGATATTATCTGGTCTATTTTACAAGAAGCCATTGAACAAAGAAAAAAAGATGGAAGCGATCAATGGCAAAACGGCTATCCCAATGAGCAAACAGTTGCGAATGATATTAATAACGAGGTAGGATATGTATTGGTGAAAGAGGATTTAATAGTAGCTTATGCTGCCATCATTTTTGGTATAGAACCTGCCTACAACGATATTAAGGGCAATTGGCTTTCCAACGATGCCTATGCCGCTGTTCATCGCGTAGCCACTGCCGGTGATTTTAAAGGAAAAGGAATAGCTACGCAGTTATTCTCCAGGATAGAAGATTTATGTGTCAGTAAAAATGTATTTAGTATTAAGGTGGATACTAATTTTGACAATGTACCTATGCTTAAAATTCTAAAAAAATTAAATTACACTTATTGCGGGGAAATATTTTTTAGTGGCGCAGCTAGAATGGCGTATGAAAAGTTAATTAATTAATTATTTAATCGCTTCTGTTTTTATGGTGGTAGTTGCTTTTACTACGATATCAACATAACTATGTACTTGGCCTATTTCATCCAAATACTGTTTAGCTGCAAATTTTTTTCCATCAACTTTAATATTTTTGAAGACGCCCTGAAATAATGCACGCCAGGTTATTTTATTCGAGCTTTCATTGGTAAAAGCTGTTTTGACAGCAGATTGATGCGACACCGATATTAACCCGCTAAAAATGGGAATGTGCTCCACGGTGATCCAACTTGTTTTTTCCGTCAAACGAGGACAAGTAGCTACAATTCCTTTGGCTGCAGAAGGCTCAACACCCATAAGACCGTGAACGATGCCTTCAATACAACCACTAGCTGCTTCAGGATATTGACGACGCTTATTGGAATATATTTTTTGTAAAAAACGGTACCCATTTTCATTGTAGCCATAGCTGTAAAATAACTGTGGTAAGTAAGACATGCCTTCAATTTCATAATAGTCCCAAATATTATTATTACCTAAGGTTTGTACAATCTTTTGTGGATTTTGTATCACCCCATACCATAGCATATATAAGTTCGATCCGCCGCCATGAAACTTGCCATCTTCCAAAAAATAATTGTAGTAGGATTTTGTATTTTCATTCCACCAACGATTTTCAATGAGTTCTAAGTAGGCGTTTGCTTTATTTTCATATTGCTTACTTTTATCAATAGCTCCTCTTAATGCAAGTATTTTTGAATAAGTAGAAAACCCATTGTAAATCATTGCGATCAAATCGCTGGTAATGGCTAGCCCTTCTACGCTTTCATCATAAGAAGGCAATCCCCTTGCATTCATTTTCCATCTTTTATCTTTTTCAAATTTTTCAGTAACATTCATTACACTCGGTCGCTTCATTATTTTATCAGATTGCAGTTGCCAGCGATCAATGTATTCATTTAGTGAAATTTTAAAAAATTGATCAAACAAAGGGTCGTTAATATAAGCCATATTGCCAGTCCATAAATACAGCTTGTAACTAGCGTTGATGATATCAAAATTTGCATTCAAGTTGTACCAAAAATCTTTATCAGAGGTATAATCAATAGGAGCTGGTTGATTGTATCGATTAATTTCCCAATAAGTGCACCAATCTTTATTCTCTGATATATTTGAAACAAACTTGTAATACATGTTTAAGTTTTGTTTGCCATGTGAAATAATTTCAGCACCTATACACTGATGAGATACATCACGGATACAAAAAGCTGCTCGTTCAGGCAATGCCGCCTCATACCAAGGTCCAACAGGGTCATTGTCCTTGCCTAAATAACCGTTAGAAGTAGCACGCGCCCAGTTAAAAATGGATACCAAACTGGTATCGGAGGAACTTATTTTGATTGTTCCTTTATTAGAAGTTAGATTACTTAACGCTTTATTATTAGGGGTAGGAATCGAGAAACTACATAGTACTAGATTTAATAAAAGTAACTTTAGTATAGATATTTTCATGATAAATGATTTAAAATAAAGGGGTTAGCATAATCGATATATCGAATATAACGTTTTTATAAACAATGGATATCATAGCTACTCCGGTAAATTTTTAAATGAAAAATAAAAAAATAAAAACTTATCTTTAAAAGGAAGAAATAGGGATTTTAAAAATAACATAAAATAAATTACATGAAGAAAAATGTACTACTAATCATGGCTGTTTTTTTGGGCAGTGTAATTGCAACTCAGGCTCAAAATACGGGTACTAATTTAAATGAAACTCAACTAAAGGAAGCAAAAGCAGCCGAAAAATTATTTCTTGAACATGCAGAAGAGGGATTACTTACTATAGAAAAAGCAGCCCAAGGAATTGGTATAAAAGGGGTGGCCATTATGTTATTTATACCAGGGGATTCAACAATGTCTTGGGTATCAAAAATGAAAGTGGAAGGTTCTTTAACTAGGGACAATTTGAATTTTCTTGCCATTGCTAATTCTAAAGCTTCAGAAATGGCTAGTACCCTAAATAACAGTGGTAGTAAAGTAAGACCACTTATGCATGGCGAATTAGGTTACCCTGGCGGAGTCATCAAAAAAATTAAAGCCGGATATTTGCTTGCTGCTTTTTCTGGGGGACCTCCAGAACTTGATGTAGTAGTAGCCACTAAAGGATTAGAGGAGCTGGTTAAATATTTTTAGAAGCTTCACTGATACTAATGAATAGGTTGGCTTTATGGACAGGGTTCATTTCAATTTAAATTGATTTGTGCGATCCATCACAGTAGGGCATTTTTTTTGATAAACCACAAGTACAATCATTGATGCCCTTCCCACTCAGAATTTGATTGGTATATTTTTCAATCCTATTTTCCCTAGTGGCTGCTTGTTTGGCCGCGGAAAAAAATATATTATAAGCTCTTTGTCTTCCAGGGGTTAATGCATCAAATGCTTTTTTGAAAGCAGGGTTATTATTTAATTTACTTTGTAATTCATCAGGCAAAACCAATGCTAGATTATTTTTTTTGATTGCTAATTTCAATCCTTTCTTTTCAGCTTCAATGGCTTCATTGATATAGGATTTTAAGACAGCCTTTATTTTAATTATTTCTTGCACATTATTAAAACGAATCACTCTACCTGATTGTGTATTTTCACCAGGCTTAGTAAGTATATTATTTTCATCTTTTAGTAATGAACCTTTAAAAAAACCTAAGGCACATTGGTCTTTAAATGCTTGAATGATAAAAAGGTTCGAGGCTTGAAATGAATAACAAGGCTTTCCCCATTTTATTTCTTCAGTTAGTTTACAAGCAAGAAGAATTGTCCTCAATTCTTCCATTTCAGCTTGCCACTTTTTACTTTTGCTTATGTATTCAGCTACTTTAGGATTCATCTGCTTCAAATATTTATATTCTATAGTATTAGAATATGGTTTCCAATACAATATAAATCATTTTATTTACCTTTAATCTAACTATGAAAAATTTAACCGCTATTTTAATTGGTGCAACAGGTGCTACTGGTTCCGAAGTATTAAATCAATTATTATTAGATGAAAATTATAGTAAAGTAATTATTTTTTCTAGAAGACCCATTCATCAGGTGCATCCAAAAATAATACTGCATGTGGTTGATTTTGATGAAATTGCCGATTGGTCCTATCTTATAAAAGGAGATGTTTTATTTTCTGCATTAGGAACCACCATAAAAGCAGCTGGATCCAAATTAAACCAATTTAAAATAGATTATTCTTATCAGTATGTGGCAGCCAAAATGGCTAGTTTGCAAGGGGTGGAAACTTATATTTTAGTATCTTCTTATGGTGCTAATGAAAAAAGTAGTTTATTTTATCCTCGTATAAAAGGGCAGTTAGATAGCGCCGTAAAAACATTAAAATTTAGACAAATTCATATTTTTAGACCTGGAATTTTAGGCAGACAGCCTGCGAAACTTAGACCAGTTGAAAAAATAAGTATTGCCGCTATCCATCTTTTAAATATGCTTGGTTTATTTAGAAGCCAAAGGCCTATGCCAGTTGAAGTTTTGGCTCAAAAGATGATTTTGGTTTCTAAATTGGAAAATGCAAAAAGAATTAATACCTATGAGCTTGATAAAATTTTCGAAATTTAATAAAAGAAGCTATTTAAATTAATATTGGAAACAAGATGATTACGATTAATCAAATTACTATTGAAACCATTCCATTACTTCAAAACATAGGCAAGCAAACTTTTATCGAAACATTTTCTGAACACAATTCGAAAGAAGACATGGAACTTTATTTAGCAGCTAGCTTTACCATAGAAAAGTTGACTAATGAATTAACAAATACCAACTCCAAATTTTATTTTGCAGAAGAAGGTCTAAATAAAATTGGGTATTTAAAAGTCAATCTTGCTCCAGCACAATCTGATCTAAATGACACCGATTCACTTGAAATTGAAAGAATATATGTTTTGAAATCCTATTTTGGTAAAAAGGTTGGACAGTTATTATATGAAAAAGCATTTTCAATAGCGAAAGAATTGAGGCTTAAATACATATGGCTTGGTGTATGGGAAAAAAATGAAAGAGCATTGCAGTTTTACAAAAAAAACGGATTTGTTGAATTTGACCAACATCAGTTTGTTTTGGGGGAGGATGTCCAAAATGATATTTTAATGAAATTGGTTTTATAGTTTAGCCAACTTTATTAATGGTGTGTTATCTCTTTTTTACTTAAATTGAATTCAATATTAAATGTGAAACCATGAAATTATACAGTGCGCTAGTCACTATTATTGTCTTATTATTGGTTACTAACTTAACCACTGGACAAACAATACCCAATAAAAGGAATGTTGGATGGAAGCTTGGTTTAGCCTTATATAGCTACAATGCATCTTCTTTGCCAGAGGAACTTGAATTTGCAAAAAAACCGGGAGTTAAATTTATTGAAGGTTTTTCTTTTGGACAAGCAGGTGCTGAATTAAAAGATTCAATTATTATGAATTTGTCTCCTGCAGGACTTTTAAAAATTAAAGAATTGATTAAGCACAGTGGTTTGCAAATGGAGTCAATGTATGTCACCGGCGGAAATAATATTGATGAGTGGAAACGGGATTTTGAAATAGCGAAAGCTTTAGATTTGAAATTTGTTACTGGTGAACCTACTAGGAATTTATTAAATAGTGTTGATAGTTTAGCAGGAGTATATGGCATTAAAGTGGCTTTGCACAATCATTGGAAAGGGGCCAGTGAATATTGGCATCCTGATACTACATTAGCTGCTTTAAAAGGGCATGCTAACTTTGGAGTTTGTGCCGACATTCGCCATTATCCGAAAAGTGGAATTGTCCCTGAAGAAGCGTTAAAAAAATTTGCTGGCCATCTAATGGCATTGCATTTGGCAGATATTGCCGAATACAATAACCCTCAATTGAGAGATGCTCCAGTGGGCACAGGGGTGGTTAATTTTTCTAAAATTTTTGAAGAATTGAAAAGACAAAATTTTCGAGGCACCATTAATATAGAAAGAGACCAACAAGATTTACCCAATAATTTAATATCTGTACAACAAATGGTTAGCTATTATTTGAAAACCTTACGTTTAGCTCAAAATTAAGTTTTAACTTTGTAGCCAATGAAAAAGCTACTCATTTTCGCAATGGCCGTTTTGGTCCTTCTTTCCTCTTCCGGGGTAATGATGAGTATGCATTATTGTATGGGAGAATTTACTGGCGCTAGCATTAGTTTGTCTTATAATAGTGCTTCACACTGTATGACCTGTGGCATGGAAAAAAACGAGTATGCAAAAAAAGGCTGCTGTCACGATTCCAAAACCTTACTTAAAAATAGCACAGACCAAAAGTTAGTCAATGCTGAATTTAGACTAGCAAAAATTCATCCAATTGTATTATTCAAAAATTTCTACCAATCTGCTATAGTTGAGTGCCTATCATTAAATAAAAAAGGCTTTATTTCATCCTCCCCGCCTTTAATTCAGCAGCTTCCTTTATTTATTCGGAATCGTAGTTTTCTTATTTAGGATTTAATAGTAATTATAATTTCATTGTACAAAATGGAATTTAGCTGTACGCTTAGGTATTTACTTAGGACGAATTCACTATAAAATTTAAATGATGAAAAAATTGAAATCTATATTGCTGTTATTATTTTTGATGCTTACACTTTTTGTAAAAGCGCAGGACAGCACCCATACAACTACTGTAACCTCTTTAAAAGTATTTGGTGCTTGTGAGCAATGTAAAAACAGAATAGAAAATGCTTTAAAAATAAAGGGGATAAAAAAAGCAATTTGGGATGTTGATGCTCAATTGCTCAATTTAGTATATGATTCTTCAGTAATTGCTTTAAATAAAATTGAGAATAAAATTTTAGCTATTGGCCATGATCTAGCGCACAAAAAAGCGAAAGATATTATTTATAAAGAATTACCTGCTTGTTGTCATTATAGAGAATTAGATCAGGATTTAAATCAAGAATTAAATCATAAAGTTATCGATTCAATTCCTTTACCAAAGACTGAAATCGACTCAGCTAGTCATGAAAAGGGAATTGTAGTAAGTGGAGTTGTTTTGCAAGATAATGATAATGGAAAATTTGAGCCATTGTCCAATGCGCTTGTTTATTGGGCAGGAACAAAAAATGGTGTTTTAACAGACAGTTTTGGGGTATTTAATATCCATGTTATGGCTTCCAACCAAAGGTTGGTTATTAGTTATGTGGGGTATAAAGCTGATACTATTTCCGTTGCCAATTATAAGGATTTAAAAATAGTTTTAGCATTCAAAAATAAATTAAACGAAGTAACCGTTTTTAGCAGACCCAATGGAACTTTTATTCCTTATTTGAGCACCATCAGAACGCAAGTGATGACAGGTACTGAATTATTAAAAGCTGCTTGTTGTAATTTGAGCGAAAGTTTTGAAACCAATCCTTCGGTGGATGTATCCTTTAACGATGCAATTACGGGCTCGAAACAAATACAACTCCTAGGATTAAGTGGTAATTATACTCAACTAACTGTCGAAAATTTACCTGGCCCAAGAGGATTAGCTACCCCCCTGGGATTAAATTCTATTGCAGGACCTTGGATAGAAAGTATTCAGCTAACAAAGGGGGTAGGTTCGGTTGCCAATGGTTTTGAAAGTATTGCAGGACAAATTAATGTGGAACTTAAAAAACCAGAAACAGCTGAAAAATTATTAGCCAATGTTTATGTGAATGATTTTGGAAAAACAGATTTGAATGTAAACCTCTCCCAAAAAATAAATTCAAAATGGTCGAGTGGATTATTGCTGCATGATAACTTTTTGAATAATAAACAACTCGATTTCAATAAAGATGGTTTTAGAGATTTGCCTACAGGAAATCAATTTGGATTGGTTAACAGATATAAATTTGACAACAGCAAAGGCTGGCTTGCTCAATTTGGTATCAAGTTGTTAAATGACAATAAAGTGGGCGGTGAAACTGCATTTGTACCTTCAAAAGATAAAAAAACAACCCATCATTATGGACTTGGTATTAATACTGAACGGTATGAACTTTTTGGAAAAATCGGTTATGTATTCCCACAACAAAAATACAAAAGTGTTGGATTGCAAATGGCTGTCATTGATCATCAACAAGATGCCTTTTTTGGACTAACTACTTACCAAGCAAAACAGCAAAGCTTTTATGGGAACTTAATTTTTCAATCCATCATTAATTCTACAATACATAAATATAGAACAGGCTTTAGTTTTCAATATGACAAATACGAAGAAAATTTAAATTTGCTTTATTACAATAGAAAAGAAATAGTTCCTGGTGCATTTTTTGAATATACTTATACACCCACCGAGGAATTTAGCATGGTGGCCGGTATTAGAGCAGACAATAATAATTTATATGGTAGTTTTTTAACACCACGTTTAAATATAAGGTATGAGCCTATTAAAGGGACTATTTTTAGAATCAGTGCAGGTCGGGGCCAAAGAACTGCTAATATTTTAGCAGAAAATAACAGTGTGTTTGTTAGTGCAAGACAATTAAACTTTGCCAATTATCCCAATGGAGTAGGTTATGGATTAAATCCTGAAATAGTTTGGAACAAGGGAATAAGTTTAGATCAAAAATTTAAGTTATTTAATAACCCTGCATCATTGGGGGTAGATTATTTTAGAAATGATTTTGAAAATCAGGTAGTAGTAGATTTAGAAAATGCTAGATCTATCCATTTTTATAATTTAGAAGGTAAATCTTTTTCAAATAGTATACAAGCAGAATTAAATATAAATCCTGCACAAAAACTAGATGTTAAAATGGCATTTCGTTATTTTGATGTACAACAAACGTATCAAGGTAATTTATTGGAACGACCATTGATTGCAAAAAACAGAGCTTTTTTAAGTATAGACTACGCCATTAATAATAGTTGGAAATTTAATTATACAATTACTTTTAATGGTAAAAAAAGAATTTCGAATACGACGGCCAATCCAATTCAGTATCAATTGCAGCCTTATTCACCAAATTATATTTTAATGAATACTCAAATTACTAAAACAATGGGCAAGCTAAACCCAATGGAGGTATATATGGGTATTGAAAACCTTTCAAATTACTATCAACAAAATCCAATTTTATCTGCAAGCACTCCTTTTAGTCCCTATTTCGATGCTTCTTTGGTATGGGGTCCAACTACAGGAAGGATGTTTTATTTGGGATGGAGAATTAAGATTAAATAGCGGTAGCATTCAAAGTCGTATCTTTATTACTACCAATTATTAAATGACCTTATTTTGAAGTTTATAGACTTAGGATTAGACCAACGCATTTTAGATGGCATTGACGCCATGGGCTATGAAACCGCAACACCAGTTCAGCAACAAGTGATGGTTCCTATTTTAGAAGGAAAAGACATTATTGCAGCTGCACAAACAGGGACAGGAAAAACTGCTGCATTTTTATTACCCTTATTACATCGTTTGCTTACAGAGTCTCACCATGCTGGTGACATCAATGCGCTTATTATTGTTCCTACGCGCGAGCTTGCCATTCAAATTGCCGAAAGTATAGAAGGCCTCTCTTATTTTACGGAGGTTAGTTCTATAGCCGTATATGGTGGTGGGGATGGTAATTCTTTTGTCACGGAAAAAAAAGCTTTAACTAGTGGAGTTGATATCGTCGTTTGTACCCCAGGAAGAATGATTGCACATTTAAATATGGGTTATGTTAAGTTAAAAGGACTTAAATATTTAGTATTAGATGAGGCAGATAGAATGTTGGACATGGGCTTTAGCGATGACATTGCAAAAATCATTACCTTTTTACCTGCAGTACGGCAAAACTTATTGTTTTCAGCTACGATGCCTTCTAAAATGAGGGAGCTTGCTAAAAAAATATTACATCAACCTGTTGAAATAAACATTGCTATTTCTAAGCCCCCTGAGCAAATTATTCAAAAAGCGTTTATAGTATATGAAGCTCAAAAAGTGCCTATAATCATTGATATGCTAAGCTCGAAACGTTATTCTAAAGTAATTGTTTTTTGTTCTAAAAAAATAAATGTTAAACAACTTGCTAATAAATTAATGAATGCAAAGCTCTCTGTTGCTGAAATTCATTCCGATTTAGATCAAAAAAGTAGAGAACAATATTTACAAGATTTCAGAAATCAAAAAACGACTATTTTAGTGGCCACAGATATTTTAAGCAGAGGCATTGACATTGATGATATAGACTTGGTCATTAATTATGATGTGCCTAATGATGGGGAAGACTATATTCATAGAATTGGTAGAACCGCTCGAGCAGCCACTTCCGGAACAGCTTTTACCTTAGTAGGAGAAAAAGAGCAAAGTAAATTTTTAGAAATAGAAACACTTTTGGGATCGCCAGTATTAAAAGGGAAAGTACCAGATATCTTTGGCCCTACCCCAAATTATGCACCAAAACAAATTGGTTCAAAAAAATTTATACGAAGAAGGTAAGCTATCATTCAACATTTATAATTAATTAATGAAAATTTCAGACAAATTAAAGCAACGTGCACAAGGCTTTTGTGAGCTGTGTACCTCCGAAGAAGCAACCACTGCCTATCCAGTAAGTCCTAAAAATAACGACCTCATTGAAAACGAGGTAGCACTTTGTAACAATTGCTTACAAATAATGGAAGGTAAAGAAGCAGGAAATCATTGGCAATGTTTAGCAGGTAGTATATGGAATACAACGCCAAGCGTACAAGCTTTAAGCTATCGATTGCTCTATGAATTAAAAGAAAATGAGTGGGCCAATGAAATTTTAACCTCTGTTGAATTAGAAGAACCTGTTATCACCTGGGCAGTGAGTGCATTTATAAAATCTCCAATACATGTTGATAGCAATGGAACTCCATTGGAAAATGGGGACACCGTCGTACTTATACAAGGTTTAAATGTTAAAGGGGCAAATTTTATGGCACCCAAAGGTACCATTGTTAAAAAAATTCATTTAGTTGCAGACAATCCCGAACAAATTGAAGGTAAGGTAAATGAACAAACCATTGTTTTACTTAGGAAGTACCTTAGAAAATCTATGTAGAAAAGTTTTATTTTATGAATAAATTTATTTTCAGTTTCTGTTTAATTTTAGGATTCCAATATTATCCACTTGCACAAAATTTAACACCGCACGCTTTTCAAGATGAAATAAATGCTTTTGCTAAAGCAGATAATTTACATACTCCTATAAAAAACAGTATTTAATTTGTAGGTAGTTCCTCTTTTAGAAAATGGAATGACATCAGCCAAATGAGCTCATCAAGGATTATATTGCTACTCAAAATGAGGTAACATTTTTAGACATGCACAGTACCATGCTAGATGTGAATGGCCAGGTTTT
>Ga0114958_10000791_pt1 | contig 26370 bp, 19 predicted proteins | sample C_130208_EF_Meta_FD_89577 | JGI IMG/M metagenome (GOLD analysis project Ga0114958, IMG submission 89577) | Freshwater microbial communities from Lake Croche, Canada to study carbon cycling - C_130208_EF_MetaG | ecosystem: Environmental > Aquatic > Freshwater > Lake | place: Lake Croche, Canada... | reverse complement strand
CGATAATCAAGTGGTTGTCGAGCAAATAAAGGATATTCTATCCCAAGAGTTTTGCTGTTATGGCTATGAAAATATAAGTATTGAACTCAGAAAACTTGATTTTTGTATCAACAAGAAAAAAGTATACCGGTTAATGGATGAACAAAACTTGCTTTTGGGCAAAGTCATCAGTACCAGTGGGAAACGCAAATTCGTGCAACACCCTAAAATAGAGGCAAGCTATCCGATGGAATACTTGTGCTTAGACATTAAATACGTCTATGTACACGGCGAAAAACGAAACTTTTACTTGCTAACAATCATTGATGTATTTTCTCGTAAAATCGTAGATCAGATTTTTCAAAAAAGCATCAAACAAATCGACGTAATCAACGCATTTAGACGAATAAACAACGAATACGGAATCAAAGGCGTAACGATTCGAAATGACAATGGATCCCAATTTATTGCCAACAACGTAAAGCAATACCTTCGCACAGCGGAAGCCAATCAAGAGTTTACACACATCGCGACACCCGAAGAAAATTCCTACATCGAAGCCTTCCACTCCATCATTCAACGAGAAGTTATCGAGCGATATGAATTCACGGGCTTTTATGATGCTAAGCAAACCTTATTGGCTCATAAAATCTGGTATAACTCACGAAGATTTCATAAGGCAATCAAAATGACGCCGAACGAAAAGTGGGAACAAAATATTTACCTAACAAACCAAAAAAGAATCGAACGAAACTTGTCAGAAAATCTAGGCAAAACAACCAGTGATTTAAACCAAGATTATCAATACCTTAGCCAAAATTTAAACGAAAAAACAAGCAATTATTACACAACCGTTTCAACAAATGTGTCCAAGTAATAAGGGGTTGGTACAGTCTTCACCCAATAAGCGTATTAAAGTTTTCAACAAATAAAGAGTCCATTTGATGATTTATAAATTTAATCGCATAGTTTAAGAAAGAAATAACCTATCGACAATAAATACAAATATGGGTAATTAAAAAAAAGATTGTTTCGGATATAAGTGAGTTACAAGTAACCCTAAAAGACCGACTATCAACTGACTGAAATGGAAGACTAAAATGCCAAAACAAAAACACCTCTTTTAATATTGCCCAATCGTACCCAAAGCACACCCACCACCCGACAAGTGGAATGTTGAAAATTTGGAGGCAACTTTTGACGTTATTTCTTAAAATAATTTTTACATTTGCCAATATTTGTCAAGTCAAAAGAAAGCATATTGAAAACAATTGGGACGACATTACGAGAATTACGAGAAGCAAAAGGACTGTTGCTTAGAGAGGTTGGCGCAAAACTATCTCTTGACCCAACAATCTTGAGTAAAATCGAGCAAGACAAACGAATGCCGACCAAGGAGCAGGTAAAATCTCTTGCGAACTTTTATAAAGACCAAAAAAATGAAGTAATCATTGCTTGGCTTTCTGACAAGTTATATTATGAAGTTCAAGATGAAGACCTTGCATTACAGGCAATGCTGGTAGCAGAAGAAAAAATTAAATACCAAATTAAAAAGAAAAGTAAATGAGTTCTATAATTAGAAAACAAAGGCTTACAGAACTCATTGGTCAGTACAATCAGTTCAAACAACAAGGAAGGCTTGATCTTACTTCTGAAGAGACCATTAGAACTTGGCTTAATGATCTTTTGACCATTTTTGGTTGGGATGTTCGAGATACATCTCAAATTTTACAAGAAAAAGTCTTATCAAAAGCTGAGAAAGAAAGACTGATTGAAATTGGATCTCGAAATACAAGACCTGATTACACCTTCAAGGTAGCAAAACAGAAATTAACATTCCTTGATGCTAAGGATATTACCGTAAGTATTGAAGCGGATTCTAATGCCGCATTTCAAATTAAATCATATGGTTGGTCTATATTAGCACCTTGTGCTTTCATTTCAAACTTTGAAGAGTTTGCAATTTATGATTGCACATACACCCCTGAGCAAGGACAATCTCCGAATATTGGAAGATTGTATTTTACAATCAATGATTACGTTGACAATTTTGACATTCTTGATAAGCATTTACTAAAAGAGAATATTTACAAAGGAAAGCTAAATGAAATTTACTCAGCAACTTTAAGGGATAACAGATATTTGGAGAAAATTTCTCCTGACCTCAAGTTTGCTCAACAACTATCTGATTTCCGATTACTACTTGCAGGAGATATTTTGAGAAATAACGCTGCCTTTATTCAGAATAATTCTGCCAATCTTAGTTATATAGTTCAGGTAATTATCAATAGAATATTATTCATTCGAGTATGTGAAGCGAGAAAGGTTGAAGAAGATGGTTTACTAATAACATACAAGGAAAACGGATTTTGGGACACTTTTAAAAATTCATCCTATTTTGAATTTTATGAGCATTATGATGGCCCATTGTTTGAACGCATAAATTCAATTCACAGCTTGATAATATCAAATGAGGTATTTGATACTTTATTACAACACTTATATTATCCCTCTCCTTACCGCTTTGATGTAATTCCCACCAAATTACTGAGTGACATTTATGAGATATTCTTGTCCAAAAAATTAATTATTGATGATGGGGAAGCAAGAGATGAAATCAAAAGCGAATACCTTAAAACAAGGGGAGCAGTAGGTACACCACAGTATATTGTTCAGGAAATAATAAAAAGAACAATTCCTAAAAGAAAACTTTTAGATGAGGGGATTGAAAATTTACTATCAAACAGAATTTTGGATATTGCTTGTGGAAGTGGTGTTTTTGCAATTGAAGCTTATGACTATTTAGAAGACATTTTTAAGGAATTATTTATATCTTCTTCAAATCCAGCTTTTACGCAATATTTTATACAAACTGATTCTAACATTTTTCTGAATTTAAAAGGGAAAAAAGCAATACTTGACAATTGTATATTCGGAGTTGATATAGATGCTGAGGCTGTAGAAGTTGCTAAAATGTCACTATCTCTGAAAATTATAGATTCTTCTGACTTCCCTGAATCATACATTGAAATTGGACTTTTTGGAAGCAAAATTTTAAATGGAATTGGGAATAATATTCGTTGCGGAAATTCTCTAGTTGAATCCGATATTTTAGAAATTTTCCCTGCTCTAGCCGATAACGAAGAAGAACTCTTAAAAACGAATGTATTTGACTGGAATAGTGAATATGGTTTCAATGAAATATTTGAACAAAAAGAAGGCTTTGACTACATAATTGGAAATCCACCTTATGTAGAGGTGAAAAACTATAATGTTGATTTGCCTTTTATGCACGCATACATAAAGGATAAATTTTCTTCTTCTAAAAATGGAAAGGTTGATCTTGCAATTCCTTTTATTGAAAAGTCAATAGATTTACTTAATCCACAAGGAAGATTAGGGTTTATTGTTCAAAAACGATTTTTTAAAACTGATTACGGAAAGAAAATTAGAGAGATAATTTCTAGTTCTCGTCTTTTATCCTCGGTGGTTGATTTTGAAACAACTTCAATTTTTAAATGCAGAATGACCTATGTTTCTTTACTGCTTTTAGACAAATCAGCACCTGAGAATTTTAGCTTTAAATTATTCAAAGATAATATTGAAACACTTCCTTCTAAATTAAGAGAATCGAATACACCTGACGTATCTCCTGAAAATTATATTTTCTTACCATCTACTGCAATTACGGAAAATCCGTGGAGCTTTGACGATAGTGAATTAATAGCCATAAAAACAAAGCTCCTCGCAAACATAGGAACTCTAGGTGATTATGCAAATGTTAGGGTTGGGATTCAAGCTTTATGGAATGAAGCGTACCATATTAGAACTATTCAAGTTGAAAATGGAATCATTACGGGAAAGACGCATTTAGAAAACAATTTTCAAATTGAATTGGATGCTTGCTGTGCCTTGTTGCCAAATGAAAACTTTTACCCTTACAGAGATGACATTCCCGAAACATACTGCATTTTCCCTTATCGAGTTGAAGAAGGAAAAGCATATGAAATCCCTTTCACCGAGTTTTACGACCAATACCCATTGGCAGGAGAATATTTAAACCTAAATCAAGAGAGAATTAAACAAAATGTAGAAACTTTCCCTGAAGAAAGATGGCACGTTTATACTAGAGCTAACAATATTGCCAGAAATTTCCCAAAGGTTTATATACCAATGACAGCACTTGATACTTTTGCTGCCGTAACTTTTTCAGACAGGCATTATTGTGATAACGCAAATGTAAACTATGTAGAATTACCTGAAATAAATGAAGTAAACCTTTACGCTTTAGCTTCAATTATTAACTCTAAAGTTTATTCTGTATTAGCAAGGTCAATTGCAAACCCGCAGTCAAATGGCTACTTCAAGTTTAATAAGCAATTTCTAGAACCAGTTCCATTCCCAGGAGAGAATTTCGCAGAAAGCGAAGATTTAAAAACTCAGCTTTTTGAAATATCAAGAAGAATCGAAGGGTTGCAAGTAAGATATAGATCTTCATCACCTAATCAAAAAAGAGGTATCAAAGCGTTACTTCAAAGACAATGGGATTTATTGGATGGTATATGTTATCAACTCTATGGATTGAATGATGAGGAAAAATCATTCTTCAATGAAAGAGGTCGAAACATTGACAGAATTGAAATTCTAAACAACAATTGACAAATGAACAAGGATTTAAAAAATATTATTAATCAATTCAGTAATGATGAAAACACATTGAATAAGATTCTTGTGTCTATTTTCATCAATTCAGATTCGTTAAAAGTTAAAAAGAATAAGCTAATCAAGGATTTAATCCTGAGTAAGGATTCGCCTTTTTATCATCATATCGTTTTTGCAACATATAAATTCTCATTTGATGAACTAATCGAATCATTTGAATTAGCAATTCCATCACAGGATAAAGTTGTAAATGGAGCGGTTTACACGCCCAATTATATAAAATCCTTTATAGTAGAAAACAGCATATCTAAAGTAAGAAAGCCACTAACTAAAATAAAATCGGCAGACATTTCTTGTGGTTGCGGAGCTTTTCTTTTCACAATCGCTAACAAACAGAAGAAAGAAACACAAAGGCCCTTTAGCGAAATATTTGAAGAAAACATATTTGGTTTAGACATCTGCCAGACTAGTATAAATAGAACAGCCATCCTTCTTTCACTTTTAGCCATTTCTCAAGGTGAAGATGAAAAGGAGTTTAAATTCAATTTGTTTTGCGGAAATGCACTTTCGTTTGATTGGAAATCTAATTGTAGTTCAATCAAGTCTAATGAAGGATTTGATTTAATTGTTGGGAATCCTCCTTATGTAAGAGCAAAAAATATTGATTTAGAAACTAAAAAATTACTAGGTAATTGGTCGGTAACAAAATCGGGAAATCCCGATTTATATATCCCTTTCTTTGAAATTGGCCTAAAAAACATAAATAAAAACGGGATTCTGGGCTACATTACAGTAAACTCATTCTTTAAAAGTGTAAACGCTAGAGAATTGAGAAGATATTTACAGACAAATAAATATGAGTTAAGTATTATTGACTTTGGTGACGAGAAATTGTTTGAAAGCAAATCGGCCTACACTTGTATTTGCTTTTTAGCTAAAGAAAAATCAGAATATTTACTCTTTAAAAAAGAGACAAGTAAAACCTTAAAAAAAAATGGATTAGAAAAGTTCAATAAAATTCCTTTTAAAGATTTGGACTTCCAAAGAGGCTGGCTAATTAACAACAAACAAATCGTTGAAAACATAAAACGAATTGAGAGTGCTGGTGAAAGTTTAGGGGCTAAATACAAGATAAAAAATGGGATTGCCACTCTCAACAATGATATTTATATTTTTAAACCGATTGCTGAGAATGAAAACTATTATACATTAATCCGTAACGGAAAAATGTTTGAAATTGAGAAAGGTATTTGCAGAGATATAATTAAACCAAACATTCTCAAATATGAACACGAAATTGAATCCATTAAAGAAAAGTTGATTTATCCATATATAAATGGTATAGCACCCCTTTCATTAATGAAAGAGGAACAATTAAAATCAAATTTCCCAAAAACCTACAAGTATCTTTCCTTTCATAAAGATGATCTTCAAAAAAGAGATAAAGGAAACGGTGATTATGGAGCTTGGTATGCATTTGGAAGAACTCAAGCTTTAACAGACAAAGGATATAAATTACTCTTTCCGTATATGGCAAAAGACCCTCATTTTGTATTTACTGACCAAAAGGATATGATGATTTATTGTGGTTATGCCATATTTAATGAATCAGTTGAAGAACTAAAAATTCTAAAAAGAATTTTAGAGTCAAAGGTTTTTGATTACTATATGCAGAATACGAGTAAACCCTACTCTTCTGGTTATTTTTCGTATGCAAAGAATTATGTCAAGAATTTTGGAGTATGTGAACTAACTAAAAATGATAGATATTTTTTGTCAAACGGAGCAACCAAAGACGAGGTTGATGAATTTTTGATAGAGAAATATAAAATACAAATTTAAAAGCCACTAAGCTAACGCACCAAGACAGACACGAAATGACAACGAACATCAATGATAGAAAAGAAGGGCCAAGTGCTAACAGCGGTTTTGCAAAAAAGCGGGTTCAGTGGTTAATTGAACATTCTGCCTCGCATCAACATTTGTGGTGGCTTGACAGTTTTGTGCTCCGAAATCGCCAACTTCTTAAACCCACAAACCGTTATGGGGCATTTTAGTAGACGCAATGACAATGGAAAAAAATACAGAAGAAATGGACAGAGAAGCTTTTCAAAAAGCAATTGAGAATTCGGAAAATGACTTCGAGAAAAATCTGACTTATATCAGCGCTGGTGCTTTAGGACTTTCACTCGCATTTATAGAAAAGATTGTAAAGTTAGAAAATGCTGAGCATTCATATTTTTTAGTTATTGGTTGGACTCTTTTAACAATGACTTTAGGTTTAAATCTCGTTTCACATTTAATTTCAAAACACTTTATTAAAATCTCTAGGGACGAATTTGACAAAAAGGATAGAAGCGTAATTTTAAAAATCAAGAAAAGAAATGGCAAAATTGATTGCATAAATTGGATAACTGTTGCCCTTCTAATTCTTGGCATTACCTCAATTGTAATATTTTCATCAATAAATATATTGATTATGGCAAAAAGTAAAAATAACAAGCAGACACAACAGTCTGAAACAACAAAAAAGGAAAAATTCGGCAGGACAATTCCAGTCCCTCTTCCTCAGACAAAAGACACAACAAAAAAAGACAATAAAAAATGAGTAAACAAAACAACCCTAAGCCCAATGAACAAAATCAGGGCGGACAAGAGTTAATTAAAGAAGGAAGAAATATTCCTGTTCCAAATCCAAATCAGGGACAAGGCTCTATACATGGAAATACCACTACTGAAAAAGATAAAAAGTAACAAAATGCCCCATAACACGGGTTTGGCAAAAGTGGTGGTTTTGTGCTTCGCAATCAAATTTGTTACAAAATCCTCCCCCTTCGCTAAGCTCGAAAGAAATTTCAATTATTTAATGCTATATATATTTAATGGAAGCTAAAATAAGAAAGAGGATAAAATAGGTAAAATATTACTGATGGGTTACGCAACCTAACACACATACATAACAATTATATCAAAATTCATACACCACCTGATAAGGGCCTTTTAATTGAGATAAATGTAAATTTGCTACAAATGTGGGCTAAATGTGGGCTAGTTTTAAAAATAAAAATCCCTAACTATTTGAAAATCAATAGTTAGGAATTTTAAGTTGTAGAGGGGAAGGGATTCGAACCCTCGGTAAGCTTGAGACCTACACACGCTTTCCAAGCGTGCTCCTTAAACCACTCGGACACCCCTCTGTTTGGGATGGCAAAGCTAACAATTATTTCGAAGAATCGAAAAAGGAATCGATGTCCTTCTTGAATTGAATTAAGGATGGTTTGTGAATGTAATACATATGCCCCGACTCATAATAATGAATATTCACCCGCGAACGCTGTTCCGGACGTAAAAACATATGTTCGATATCATACACCGCCGTGAAATAGGGCGTCGCAAAATCATAATAACCACAACCCAAATAGACTTTCAAATACGGATTTTTCGCCATCGCATCCCGCAAACTTTCCGCCACATTCAAATACTTGTTTTGCACATTATTGTAATTCCATGGATATACGTCGCCAAAGACATTATACCCCTTCTCATCTTTAAACTTCAATTCCCGTTCCAAGTAATCATTAATCACCGCAGTAAATGGACCATCAATATTCGTAAACGACGGATCAAAATCCACATATTCCCCCGCATCATCTAAATTCCGCCCCGTAAATCGCGCATCCAGACGACCGACCGACAATCCATCAGCCCGACGCAATGCCTTGTAAAACCGATTTTCATCCACCCGCAAATTCGCCTGCAAACATAATTCCTTCGAAAGACCAGTCCAATACGCCATTTTCTCCGCAATACCCTCCTTTTCTTTGGCAGACATCCAGCCCCCTTTGAGCAATGCCGAGGCATATTCCCCTATCGCCCAAGCCTCCGATTCCTTTAACACCTCCGCGACCGGCCGAGCCTGCAATGCCGGTGCCAATTTTTTATGGTACCAAGCCGCCGCCGTATACGAAGGAATGTACAATGCCCGAGGCAAGTCATTTCCAATGTCATAATTATTCGTGCCAAAATTTAACACCGCCGAAATCAAAATCACGCCATTGATATAAATCCGATGACGATCTTGCAAATACTTCGACAAACCCGCCGCACGCGTCGTTCCATACGATTCCCCCGCCAAAAATTTCGGCGAAGCCCAGCGCTCATAACGACCTAAAAAAGTCCGCACAAAATCACCCACCGATGAAATATCCTCCTCAAATCCATGGTAATTTTTGGCCTGTTCCCCATTCACAGCCCGAGAAAAACCAGTCGAAACAGGATCTATGAAAACTAAATCCGTTTTGTCCAACCAAGAAAATTCATTCGGCACATACGTAAATGGCGCCGCCGTAGCCGTTCCATCATCTTTCAACACCACGCGCTTCGGCCCCACGCCCCCCATGTGCAACCACAACGAAGCCGATCCCGGTCCCCCATTAAAGGTAAATGTCACCGGTCGCTTAGCCACATCCTCCCCCTCTTTTTGGTAATAGGTAAAAAATATTTTGGCTAACACCTTCCCCGTATCCGCCTTCATGTGCATATAGCCCGTAATCGCCGAATAGGAAATAGTTTTGCCGCCGATCTGAATACTATGATTCGTTTTAACCACCTGAACACCCTGGGGATCGACATCCGCCACGGCCGGTAAACTCGTTTTTTGAGCAAACATGGTACCCGAAACAAGGCACAACATGAAATAAATGATTTTTTTCATCGATGAATATTTTTAAAAAACGAATATAAATATTCTTTGGCAATAAAATGTATTTGCGTACTTTTGCATCTTCTCTATATATTATATAGACTATATAAATTTTATTTGAATTAGTTGACCTATGCAAAGCTTCCGAACGGAGATTGAAAACCCGATTGTTGAGAAAGACATCCTAGATTTAGCCAAAAAAATAGCCCAATTTAAGGCCGGCGAAATCCATGAGGAAAAATTTAGAAGTTTACGATTAGCTCGTGGGGTGTATGGGCAGCGCCAACAAGGCGTTCAAATGATCCGCATCAAACTCCCCTATGGTAAAATTCAATTTCATCAATGGAAGCGTATCGCCGATATTTCAGACGAATATTCCACCGGGAATCTGCATTTAACAACCCGACAAGACATTCAGATCCACTTCGTTTCCCTCGACCGCACCCCTGAATTATGGGCCCAATTGGAACAAGATGACATCACCCTCCGCGAAGCCTGCGGAAATACCGTACGAAACATCACGGCCTCCCCTACCTCGGGGATCGATCCGAAAGAATTATTTGACGTAAGTCCTCATGCGGATGCAGCTTTTCGCTATTTCTTGCGCAATCCGATTTGCCAAGAAATGGGGCGTAAAGTCAAAATCTCCTTTTCCAATACCAGCGAGGATACATCCTTAGCTTATTTACACGATCTGGGATTTGTGCCTGCACTACAAAATGGCCTTCGTGGATTTAAAGTGGTCGTGGGCGGTGGCCTCGGTGCCCAACCCATGTTAGCCCACACCGCCTTCGAATTCCTTCCAGAAAACGAAGTAATTCCGTTCATCGAGGCGGTCTTGCGAGTTTTCGATCGCCACGGCGAACGGAATTCTCGCCATAAAGCGCGCATGAAATTTTTAATTCAAAAAATTGGTTTTGAAGCTTTTATGGACCTTGTCCAAGCGGAAAGAAAGGCCTTAAAAAATCATTCGGTGGAGATATCAGACGCTTCAGCCTGGGAGGTCGAAAGGCCTGACAAGATTTCGAATGTTCCTGCGCCAACGACTGAAGCCTATCAAACCTGGATCGCCACGAATACCTTTGAACAAAAACAGACTGGTTTACACGGCGCCTATGTGCGTATATTAAATGGCAATATTTCAAGCACGGTTTCACGTTCCTTGATCGAGGCGCTGAAAGGCTATATCGGCGATGATATTCGGATTACGATAAATCAAGGCTTGTTACTAAAATGTATCCCGACCGCGAATCTTCCCTATGTGTATCAAATTTTAGATGCCCATGGCTTAGCTGCTCCGGGGGCTAATTCGATCGCAAATATTACGGCTTGTCCGGGAACGGATACCTGTAATTTGGCCATCTCGGATTCAACGAATATCACCTCGAAACTCGAGGAAGTGATCAGCGAGGATTTCCCAGATTTGATTCATGAAAGCCAAATGAAAATCAAAATTTCAGGTTGCATGAATGCCTGCGGCCAACACAGCATGGCGTCCATCGGCTTTCACGGTTCTTCCTTAAAAGCGCCAGACAAACGCGTATTGCCCGCATTACAAGTGCTTTTGGGCGGTGCGACGCTGGGAAATGGCGAAGGGAAAATTGCCGATAAAGTAATCAAAGTCCCTTCCAAACGAGGACCGGAAGCCTTGCGCGTACTTCTAAATAATTATGAGGAAAATGGACAAACGGGTGAATATTTCCATGCATATTACGACCGACAAGGTGAAAAATATTTTTACACCTTATTAAAACCGCTTGCCGATTTACAAAACCTGGTCGACGACGAATTCATTGATTGGGGGGCGAGTGATAGTTTTGCCACGGAAATTGGCGTAGGTGAATGCGCCGGGGTGATGATCGATTTAGTGGCAACTTTGTTGTTTGAAACCCAAGAAAAATTCGAGTGGGCCGAACTAGCGCTGGCGGATAAGCGCTGGGCAGATTCGATTTACCATGCCTACAGTGTGTTTATTTCAGGTGCCAAAGCGCTGTTATTAGATAAGAGCGTAAATGTGTCGACCCAAATGGGGGTAATTTCGAAATTTGATGAGCATTTTGTGCAAACGGGCGAGGTGGATTTAGGTAGCAAAACCATGTCGGAAATTGCCTTACAAATTAACCAGCAGGAGCCTTCAGAAGCCTTTGCAAATGCATACATCCAAGAGGCAGCCGATTTTTTAAGAATCGCCAAACAATATCGCCAAGCTTAATCAGCCTATCTATATGAAAAACTTACATGAATTCAGGAACTTAGAACCGCAGCCCCGACTTAGCGTCGTAGGCGCCGGACCTGGCGATCCTGAGTTAATCACCTTAAAAGCCATCAAAACCCTCGCCTCCGCGCAAGTGGTTTTATACGATGCCTTAGTGGATATGGAATTATTAAGCCATGCGAAAGAGACGGCTGAAAAAATATTTGTTGGCAAAATCGCCGGCCAAAGCCACTCCCAAGACGCCATCAATTGCTTGATCGTAGAAAAAGCTTATGCATTAGGTCACGTGGTTCGCCTAAAGGGTGGCGATCCTTTCGTGTTTGGCCGAGGCCAGGAGGAAATCGAATATGCCGAACGCTTCGGATTAGTCACTGAATACATTCCTGGGATTAGTTCTTCCTATGCGGTCGCTGGAGCAGCCGGAATCCCCTTGACGATGCGGGGCGTGAATGAGAGTTTTTGGGTGATGACAGGAACGAAGAGCGACGGTTCGTTGCCAGAAGATTTAAAATTAGGTTTACAATCCACGGCTACCTTGGTGATTTTGATGGGAATGCATCGGATAGGGGAAATTGCCGCGCTATGTAAGGAATATGGCAAAGGTGAAATTTCGGCCGCCATCATTCAAAACGGCACGATGAAAAATCAAAAAATCGGTATTTCTACGGCCGAGGATCTTGAAAACTTGGCCAAAAAAGAAGACCTTCGCAATCCGGCCATCATCGTGATCGGTGAAGTGGTGAAGCAAGCCAAACCAGCCCTTTGGAAAAAAATTAGTAATCTGATATGACAAAACGCCTTAACATCGCCAGCGGTTCTCCTTTCGAAGAGACCTTCGGGTATTGCCGCGCCGTGAAAACGGGAAATTTAGTAGAGATTTCGGGAACCGTTGCGCTCATCGATGGCGAGAAAGTCACCGCCGATGATTTTTACGCACAAACCTATAACATCATCGAGCGAATCGCCCTAGTCTTAGAGGAAGCCGGATCCTCGATCCAGGACGTCGATCGAACACGTATTTTTACTACCGACATTTCAAAAAATTTAGACATCGCCAAAGCACACGCACATTTTTTTGGATCGGTAAAACCAACCACAGGCATCTACGAAATCTCTGCGCTAATCGCGCCACAATATAAAGTGGAAATCGAATTTACGGCTTGGGTGCAGGAGGTCTAAAAAAATAAGCGCATTAAAGATTCGCGAGAGCTTCTTTTCGAAGAAGTTCTTTGTCAATCGGCACCACACCCAAGGATTCACAGACCAAACCTCCACCCAAATTGGCCAAAGAAGCCATTTGGTACGCATTCGCCCCTGCCGCCAAAGCGCAGGCCGCGATGGAAATCACCGTATCGCCGGCACCCGAAACATCTGCGATTTGACGAATATGTGCCGGAATTGAAACTTGTTCCGATTTGAAATCTAAATAAACACCCCGTTCGGAAAGGGTTAAAAATAGGCCATCAAATTGCTGGGAAGCCTTAAAATCTGCTACCGTTTGCGCGATGTGTTCCGCATCAAAGCGACTTGGCTGCACCTGCAAACCATCACGTAATTCATGTAAGTTGGGCTTGAAAAGCGTCGCGCCCACATAGGCAAAAAAGTTCTTTTTCTTTGGATCCACGACCGTAGGAATCGACAGCGATCTAGCTAATTGAATGACGGATTGAATCAAATCCTCGCTCAAAACGCCTTTATCATAATCTTCAAAAATGACGATGTCGACCTTCGCTAATTGCGAAGCGATATACGCAAATAATGTATGTTTACTTTCAGAACTAATGGCCTGTTCGGTTTCGGAATCGATACGTAATAATTGTTGGGATCCCGCAATCACCCGCTCCTTTACGGAAGTGGATCGTCCTGATTCGGTCACTAATCCATCCACCGATAAACCTTGCGCCCGAAGCATCGCAAATAATTCCAATCCTGCCGCATCATCACCGACCACAGAACAAACGATGGCTTGCGCGCCGAGGCTCGCCACATTGAGCACCACATTTCCGGCACCCCCTAAACGGCTTTCTTTTTTGGTGACATTCACCACGGGAACGGGTGCTTCGGGTGAAATCCGACTCACTTTTCCCCAGGTATAGGCATCGATCATGAGGTCTCCGATGACCATGACTTTGAGCGTTGAAAATCGATCAATAATCTGCGAAATCTGTTCCATACTTATCCTCCTATCGAGGTCATCGATTCTTGAATGACCCCTTTTCTATTTTTTTCTGCCTCAAAACCATTTAGCGGCCTTTGTGCAAATAAGCGCAAAAAGGTGTCCGCCATTTCTTCATTACTCGCTCCGGCGCGAAGATATTCCTTTAGATCAAAAACCCCATCGTCATACAAACAGGTTTTCACCTGACCCAAAGCCGTCACCCGAACGCGATTACAAGTCCCACAAAATGTCCGTGTAAAGGCTGCAATAATTCCGATATCCCCGGAAAAACCAGGAATTTGATATTTCGTAGCTGTCTCGCCGATTGAACCTGGCATGACTTGGATGTCTGGATGCGCTTGTTTAATCTCCGAAAAAATACGTTGGTGATTCCAATGTAGGATAGGCTCTAATTGACCCGACCCATTAAAAGGCATTTCTTCGATAAAGCGTACAGAAACCGGATGGTCTTTGGCGAAATTCGTAAGCGCCAAAATATCCTGTTCATTTTTCCCCTGCATGACCACCGCGTTAATTTTCACCTGAAAATTGGCTTCGATTAAGCGTAAGAGGTTTTGGTAAACGATCTCGTAATCGTCCCGACGCGTAATTTGAAAAAAGCGATCCCGGTCTAGTGCGTCTAAACTCAAATTAATGGACTTGATGCCTAAGTCGGCGAGATTTTGTATTTGAGATTCCAATAAAACTCCATTCGTCGTTAAACAAACTTCCAGGTCTTTTAAATGACTTAATTCAGTCAAAAAATCCATCAAGCCATTCCGAACAAAAGGTTCTCCCCCCGTAATACGCACTTTTTTGATGCCCATCGGATGCAACACCTGGACGATACGCAGCATTTCTTCCCAGGTCAATAATTTTTTCTCAGGCAAATAAGCGATTCCCTCGGCCGGCATGCAGTACGAACAGCGCAGATTGCAACGGTCCGTCACGGCTAATCGCAAATAGCTCATTTCACGACCGTGATTGTCATAAAGTAAGGGAATCGGCGATGTTGGGCTTTGTGGAATATCCAAGTATATTTGTAAAACAAAACAAAGGTACAAAATTGCCCTTAAAGGAATGCCAAGCTATCAAATTCTTCTATTTGGAATTTCAAAAGATTTACTAAAATCAGATAAAATTTCCTATTCTGTAGAACAGCTGATTTCAGCAGGGGATTTACTGAAGAGCTTAAAAAACAGCTATCCGGCCTTGGGTGAATTACCATCTTTGCGAATCGCAGTGAATCATCATTTTCCGAAGCCCGATTTTTTAGTCGAAGAAAACATGGAAATCGCCTTAATTCCCCCTGTTAGCGGCGGATAAAGAGGAGATAACTCGTATATTTGTAGGCAAAAATCAACCCATGGGATTAAATGTCCACTTTCTTGGCTTAGTCTTACTTCCATGGATTGCGGGACTCTTTCTATGTATCGTTCCAACTCGATTTTCGAAGGTTTTTTCGATTTTTTTAGCCTGCATTTCTGGCTTCCTTGCCTTATCATTTCTTTCCCGAGTGCATGGGTCCGACTTCAGTGTCGCCTATTCCTGGTTTTCGATAGGCCCAAAATCGATATTGGCGAGTTTTTGGATGAATACATCGGCCCAAGTTTTGCTGGCATTGATCCATTTAGTGGCCGTTTGTGTACAAATTTTTTCAGCCTCCTATTTGGCTCATGAGCCGAAAATCAGGCGCTATTATATCTATTTGCATCTGTTTGTCGGTTCGATGACCTTATTGGTTTTAACGGATCAAACCTGGATTTTTTATGGCGCATGGGAATTGGTGGGAGCATGTTCCTATTTATTGATCAGTTTTTGGCATCAAAAACCGGAGGCCATACGTGCGGCAAAAAAAGCATTTTTATTGAATCGTTTGGGAGATATTGGTTTGTTGTTTGGCCTCATCGGCCTTTCGATGCACTTTCAAACGGATCAATTTTCCGCCATGAATACCGGTTTGTATGGGCCGGCGCCTTTCTTGGTTGGGCTCGCCATTTTACTGGGCGGAATCGGAAAATCGGCACAATTTCCGCTGATGTCTTGGTTGCCCGATGCCATGGAAGGTCCTACGCCCGCATCGGCTTTAATTCATGCGGCGACGATGGTCGCGGCAGGTGTGTATGTGGGGATTCGAATTTTTCCTTTGACGAGCGAAGAAGTTCATTTAGTGATGGGTGGAATTGGGGCGATTTCTTTGTTGGCAGGAGGCGTATTAGCCTTATTTCAATCGGACATTAAAAAGGCCTTGGCTTATTCGACGATATCTCAATTGGGCCTAATGTGGATGGGCTTGGGTTCAGAGGCTTCTTTGATGCATTTGTGGTCGCATGGAATTTTTAAGGCGGGGCTGTTTTTATCGGCCGGCTATGTGATTCATTCCGTTCATTCGCAGGATGTGAACCAAATGGGTGGCTTGCGAAAAGGGCTTCCCATTCCGGCATTGGCCTATGCGATTTTCGGGGCGGGGATGATGGGTTTGCCGCTGACGAGTGGGTTTTACAGCAAGGAAAATATGGCGGGTTACCTCTTGACTTCTGCGGAAAATAGTAGCTATGCGCTTTATTATGAAGGACTTTTGCTTGCTTTAGCGCTCGGAATGGTGTTGACGGCTTGGTATATTTCGCGTCAATTTTACCTGATTTTTTTAGGGAAATCCCGGGCTGAAAAAACACCTGATTCGGCTAGTGCATTTGATATTGGGCTTATTTTGCCCATTGGCGTGTTGGCTATAGGTAGTTTTGCTTTTGTATTGGGAAATCCTTTCTTTGCCTATTTTGGCTTCCCGACTTTTGAGCCACCCTCGGCTTGGTTACTTTGGACGGGAATATCCTGGGTGCTGGGAATTGGATTGACTTGGTTGACGTGCGGGTGGGTGCCTAAAGGAAACGTTCAGTTTTGGCCGAGCTTTTGGCCCAATTCATTTCAATACGTGTTGATGAAAAGTCGGAACGCCCACTGGATCGAGACGCGTATCTATGACCGAGCGGTGAATGGAATTGCCCGATTACAGGTGATTATGGCTCATTTAAGTGCATGGGTAGATACTTGGGTGGTGGATGGGATTTTGGTGGGGATGACGAGTTGGTTGAGCGAGGCGCTGGGTCGAGGAATCAGTCGCTGGCAATCTGGGAAACTAGCTTCTTATTGGGTATTGGTTTTTATAACTTTTGGTCTATTTTTACTTTTTAGCCTGTTGATATGACGAGTTTTATGCTCTTATCGTTGCTGATTTTCATTCCATTGGTCGGTTCGGCCATCGTGGGTTTTGGTTTTGCCAAAACCTATGATCGCTCGGTGGCCATCGCGGTGGTGGGTTTAGAAGTATTGGTATTGGCCTATATTGCGAGCGCATTCCAAGTGGGCGAAGGTTTTCAATTTCAAGAATCAGCGGATTGGATTCACTTATCCTTGGGAAATTTGGGGCATTTTAGTTCGCGCTATGCCTTGGGAATGGATGGATTGAGTTTGCCCTTGGTGTTGTTGACGGGTATTATTTCGTTTATCGCCCTATGGAATTCGAAGGAGATCAAGGAAAAAACCGCTGCTTATTATGGCTTGGTTTTGTTGTTAAATGCGTCCTTGATGGGCTGTTTTTTGGCACAAGACATGTTTTTGTTTTATGTGTTTTTTGAATTTATGTTGTTGCCCATGTATTTCCTGATTGGGATTTGGGGAGGGCCGCGCCGACAATACGCCTCGCTTAAGTTTTTCATATATACCTTGGTCGGATCGCTGTTCATCCTTATCGTCATGTTAGGCCTCAGTATGGCCTATATTGATCCTTATGAAACCGCCTTATTGAATGGCTGGGTGCGGGCAGGTCAAAATTTCGATTTGGATGCTTTGTTATCGGTTCAAAAAGCCGTTTCGGCGGGTGAAATTCCAAGACATGTATTGGTTCATAGTTTTGATATTTCGGCTTTGAGTGATGTGAACAATTGTCTTCCGGGAACGATTTTTACGCCAAATTCCGGTTGGCTACTCGCCGGCATGAGCGGAAGGGAATGGGGATTTTGGTTTATGTTTATTGGATTCGCGATTAAATTACCCTTGGTTCCTTTACATACTTGGTTGCCTGATGCACACGTGGAGGCCCCTACCCCAATTTCGGTAATTTTGGCTGGTGTTTTATTGAAGATTGGCGCCTATGGCTGGTTGCGGATGACGATTCCGTTTTTCTTTCAAGAGGCTTTGCAACATGCGAATATCTTGGCCATTTTGGGGGCGCTTTCCATTATTTATGGAGCTTATAATGCGCTGGCGATGAAGGATTTGAAGAAATTAGTGGCGTATTCGTCGGTGTCACATATGGGCTTTGTGTTGTTGGGAATAGCGGCCTTTAATGTGGAGGGATGGCAGGGAGCGATCTTCCAATTGGTCTCCCACGGTATATTATCGGCGCTTTTATTTTTAATGGTCGGAGCGATTTACACGCGGACGGGGGATCGCGACATGGATAGTTATTCGGGGTTGGCGCAATTGATGCCCCGCTTTACCTTGATTTCGGGAATTGCGATTTTTGCATCCTTGGGCTTGCCTGGTTTCTCAGGATTTATTGGGGAGTTTTTTAGTTTGATGGGGAGTTTTACGAGTGTTTATGTCCAGTCGGGCGTAGCGATATTTGGGGGCCTGGGGATTTTATTGGGTGCAGGGTATTTGTTGTGGACCTTCCAAAAAGTGTATTTAGGCCCGCTTTATTTGCGGGATAGTTCGTGGAATTTGGCTGATTTAACTACATTGGAAAGTATCAGTATGTATTCATTGGGGATATGCAGTATTTTATTGGGGATTTTCCCAGGGTCTCTATTTCGGATTTCGGAGGCATTTGTTTTACAGTGGATTAATCATATTTCATAGGATGGGAGATCAAGCGATTATTTTTTTGGCGGGTTTGGACTTTGAGGAGAGTTTGTATATCAAAAAGCTTTTGTTGGACATGGAGCCCGAACAACAATCGAATTTCATTCAAATTTATGCGGAAAAGCGTAGAGATCCGGTCTTGATTTTGGTGTGTATTTTAGCGGGTTTTTTGTGCTTTGCTGGATTGCATCGATTTATCACGGAGCGAGTAGGCTTGGGGATTGCTTATTTTTTTACGGGGGGATTTTTGTTGATTGGCACGATCGTTGATTTATTACGTTATAAAAAAATCGCTCGGAAATATAATATAAAAATGGCGGCGCGCAGCTTTGAATTGTTGGGCGTATGGAAAAATTAAATAACTTGAACCAAAAATAAACCTATTAACACATGACAAGAAGAGACATATTAAAAAACTCGGCTGGATTTGCGGGTGTGGGCCTATTAGGAACGAATATGGAACATCGTTTTCTGGAGGCTGACAAGCAAGTTGGCGCTGATTTAAAAGGCAAGGTAAACCATTCCGCTTGCCGTTGGTGCTATGACAAAATTCCATTTGAGGAATTGGTGGTGAATGCCAAAAAAATTGGTTTAAGTTCGATTGAATTAACGGGTCCGGACGAATGGGATATTTTGAAAAAATATGACATGACGGCGGCGATTGGTTGGGGTAAATATCCTGAAAAAATGGGCTTACCTAATTTCTTTAACAAGGTGCAAAACCATGATAAATTGGTTGAGTTTTATGAGGATTTGATTCCTCGGGCAGCGAAAGCCGGTGTGAAGAACTTGATCACTTTTTCAGGAAATCGGGATGGAATGAGTGATGAGCAGGGCTTGCTTAATTGCAAAAAGGGTTTGCAACGTATCATGAAAACGGCTGAAAAACATGATGTGACGATTTCGATGGAGTTATTGAATTCCAAAGTAAATCACAAAGATTACCAATGTGACCATACGGAATGGGGCGCAGTTCTTTGTGAATTGGTAGGTTCGGATAAGTTTAAATTGCTTTATGATATCTACCACATGCAAATCATGGAAGGGGACGTAATTGCAACGATTAAAAAGAATTACCAATATATCTCCCATTACCATACAGGTGGTGTTCCTGGCCGTCACGAAATCGATGAAACGCAAGAGTTAAATTATGCGGGCATCGTGAAGGCGATTTATGACACAGGTTATAAAGGGTACATCGGTCAGGAGTTTATTCCAGCCAAAGAAGATAAAATGGCATCGCTTGCCCAAGCGGTGAAGATCTGCGATATTTAATTATCAAAGAATTGATAAAATGCAAACCTTTGTTTTTCAGGGGTTTGCATTTTTATTTATCAGGTACTTGATCATTCCTCCTCAGCGGCGCGTTAAGCACATTTTTCGATTGCTTTTATCCTTTATTTCGGGTCTTCAAAACAGGAGATCTTATGAAATATACATGTCTACTTTTACTCATTTGTATGTCGGCCTTCGGCCAATGTCCCGAGATTAGCAAACAACCGGAAAACCAAAGCGATTGTGACGGAAATAGCATTCGGATGCTGTGTATAGCGAGTTTAGGTGCTAAATTCCAATGGGAGCGGAAGAAACCCAGCGATGCGAATTTCACGAATATCACCGGCGCCACGAGCGGGAGTTATCAAATTTTTCCGACTGGGGATGTCAATAATCCTTCGGGGACGCTCTATCGTGCCAAAGTCACCCTGAATGCGTGTAATGTATATTCAAATCCAGCAGAAATTACCTTACATAAAATCAGCTCGATCCTGAATCCAGGCATTTGCGAACGGGGTGCGGGCTCGCTTGAGACTCAAATTCCCGATGCCAGTATCGCTTCAGCAAGCACGTACCAATGGACCCGATCCACGGATGGGCTGACGTATTCAGACCTATCGGACGACCTACATTTTAGCGGTTCCAAAACTAAAAATCTTCGTATTTCAAACGCGCTAGTAGGCTTATCCGGTCAAAAATTCAAAGTTCGCGTGCTTTTTTCCATCACGCCGAACAATGACAATGAGGGTTCGTTGCTCAACGAGAATCAAACCACCACCTGTCCGCGAACCTCCTCGGAAGTCAGTCTCCAAATTAAAAGCAGCCCCGTACCTGTACATTCAGCGACATTATATAAAGGCTGTCTGGGCGCACAGATAGGAATCAACTCGACCGGTTGCTCACCCTATACCACTCAATGGTATGATGCGAATCAACAAAAAATAGGCATAGGGGCAAGAATATCTGTGATACATTCGACGAAAAACCCTGAATTGTATAAGGCAACTTGCATCAAATCTGGTTGCGAAAGTTTGCCTTCCCTGGGAACTAGTGCCCAGGCCTATGACATACCTTCGGCCCCCATGAATGCGGGAACGCCTTCGACTATATGTCCGGGAAATAGTATTGTTTTTAAGGCGTCGGGGGGAACGAACAATATCTGGTATTTAAATGAAAATGCAACGAGTTCTTTGAGTACGGCGACTAGTCTTATGGTGGTTTCAACGGGCAATTCAGGAACTGATGCTCAGAAAATTACGCGCTGGGTTTCTCAAAAAATTAACGAATGTGAGAGTCCTAGGGCGGCTATTGAGGTGATGGTTCCGCCGATTTTATCTGCTTCCGCGGGTCAATCGACCACACTTACAGTAGATTCTTTTTACGACACCAAGCCTTTTTTGACCGCTCGTGGGGGTACGCCACCTTATCGCTTTCAATGGTCGACGAGTAATAATATCCCGGTAATTTCCCCAAAAGACGCAAATCCAAAAATTGGTCCCTTGACTACGCCAGGTTTTGTGAAAATTTCTCTCCGTGACCAGGGGAATTGTGTCGCACAAGACTCGATTTACATTTCCATCGAGGCAAAAAAGGCACCTCTTCCTTCAGAACCGGTTGGGCCACCGGTTTCTCCACTTGCAGGTGACCCCGCAAAACCGGGACCCATTTCGGGGGGAACTGATCCTGTAAATAATGAACCCGTTTCTGTGGGAGGTGTTCCTAGCAGCGGTGTAAGCGATCCCTTAGGTAAAAATCCGCTAGGTGGATTTTCCGATCCGGCTAATGCGGGTGGCCTTGCTGGCTCAGACCCATTAAGTACGAATCCGAGTGCTGGTGGGTCTTCAGATTCAAGCAAAGTGGAGGACCCTACGGTTCCCCTTAAATCAGAACCGTCGAATATCAGTCAGCAACCTAGCAGTCCCAGCGCTTCAGAACCTATTCCTACAAAAATTCCAGCGCCTGTAATCCCGGAACGAACAACGATGAGTTTCACAAAAATCCAACATTGTGATACAGAAAGCTATGACATCGAAGTACGTGGATGTCCTGCAAATACCCGTTATTATAACCAATATGGGCCAGAAGTACTTATTGGTGCTGGGGATAAAATCTCCTTTCAAGTATCCTATGAAAAATATATCACAATTCGATGTGATGGCGGAAATGCTGAACCTATCCACTTAACATTAGAAGGCTTACAAAGACCTCAAATTACATGGAGTAAGAACTTTGAAGCCTTTCTGTGCGCCGGAGATCGGCTTGAACTGAAGGCAAACGTGCCCGTTGAAACGCGATTTATTGGCTGGGAAAAAGATGGTCACATCATCTCCGAATCGGCGGTTTTATTAGAACAGGTGTCTGAATCAGGGCAATACCAAGCCGTCGTGGATAAATTGGGTTGTTTTCATCGGGGAGAGATGATTACGGTTCTCGTTCACCCGATGGCGGAAATCCCTTCCTTGAGAGTAGCACGACAATCTATTTGCGTACAAGATAGTATATCGCTTAGCCTCATAAATCCGCAGGGATTTTTCGAATGGAATGTGCCTGAAAAATCTAGCACAATTCTTCGAAAAGCAAATAGCGCGGGCATACAAAGCTTTAGGGCCCGACAAAGTATGAATGGTTATTGTTGGTCAGATTGGTCAAAAAACCAAGAAATTTCCATTCATTCCCTACCCGAAAAACCGAGTATTTTACCTGTAGAAAATCAACAGATGTGTCATGGGAAGGCGCTCACACTGTTTGCAAATAAAGCCTTTGAATATGTATGGAACACGGGCGCCAAGGAAGACTCCATCCAAGTTCGTAGCTCGGGGGAATTTTACCTCCAAACACGCAATGAATGGGGATGCTGGTCACCTAAAAGCGAAACCATACAAATCGTTGATCGCCCAAATCCGTCAAAACCCATGCTTTATCCCATCGGTTCATTTTTCCTACAAGCACAAAACTCAGATGCCATTTCGGGTTATGAATGGACTTGGAAAGACCAATTTTTACCTGATAGCAGTGCAAAAATAAAAACCTTTGAATCTGGAATATACCATGTTCGTGCAAAAAAGAAATATGAAATGGCGAATAATCCCACGATTACCTGTTGGTCTCCAAGCTCACAAATTCCGATTTTCATCCAAGAAATGCATAAAGGCTTTTCCGTGTATCCGAACCCAAGCACCGGTGAAAAAATAATAATAGAAATACAAGAAGACATCCATGGGGGAACCTTATCCCTCATTGATTTCAGAGGTATTAGCATGCAAACCTGGGATATTGCGGATTCCAAGGATCGCATCGAAATCAACGTGCAAGGAATTAAGCAGGGGGAATTTATTCTCCGCTTAGTCAGTCCTACCTTTAGTTCGGAAAAAGTACTTTATCTAAACCCCTAAGCTTATGAGAGAATACCTGATACCAATTTGCCGTGGACATCCGTTAAACGGAATCGCCGACCTTGGTATTTATAAATCAGTTCCTCATGGTTGATGCCCAGTAAATGAAGCAAAGTAGCTTGAAAATCATGTACGTGCACAGGGTCTTTGACGATGTTATAACTAAAATCGTCCGTTTCCCCATAGGTGCCTGGTTTAACTCCGGCACCGGCCATCCACATGCTAAAGCATTTTGGATGGTGGTCGCGGCCATAGCCCGTTGGGGATAATTTTCCCTGCGAATACACCGTCCGGCCAAATTCACCACTCCATATCACCAAGGTATCGTCTAACATTCCCCTTCGCTTTAAATCCAATAAAAGAGCAGCTGAAGCTTGGTCGGTTTGTTTGCAAGGGTTGAGGATATTTTTAGGCAGACTATCATGATGATCCCAGCCTTGGTGGTATAATTGCACAAATCGCACATCCTTCTCGAGTAGTTTACGAGCTAAGAGACAATTGGCCGCAAAACTTCCCTTATCCCGACTATCTTTTCCATATAATTCAAAAACCTCATCCGGTTCATCAGACACGTCCATGACTTCCGGAACGGAAGTTTGCATCCTGAATGCCATTTCATATTGAGAAATCCGAGCATCAACTTCAGGATCCGCCCAAGTTTCATTTTGAAACGTATTTAATTGTTTCAAGTAATCCAACATCTCCTTTCGATCCGCCCCTTCATAACCTTCCGGATTATTCAAAAACAATACCGGATCTTTTCCCGACCTAAACTGAACTCCCTGATGCTCCGAAGGCAAAAATCCATTGCCCCATAAGCGCGCATATAAAGGCTGATCTTTGGATGCATTTTTCGAAACCATCACGATAAACGCGGGCAAGTTTTTATTTTCGCTACCTAGGCCATAACTCAACCACGAGCCGATCGAAGGCCTTCCGGGTAATTGATGCCCAGTTTGGAAAAAAGTAATCGCTGGATCATGATTGATTTGTTCGGTGTACATGGATTTAATGATACACAAATCATCGGCCATTTGCGCCGTATAAGGTAAAAGATCAGATACCCAAGTCCGATTTTTCCCATATTGTTTAAAGCCAAATGCAGATGGAACCACAGGCAAAATGGCTTGATTCGCACTCATGCCCGTCAGGCGCTGACCCTGCCGAATCGAATCTGGCAAGTCCTTGCCCATCCAACGGTTTAATTCTGGCTTATAATCAAAAGTCTCAAATTGCGAAGGGCCGCCGCTCATAAATAAATATACCACACGTTTTGCCTTTGGCGCTATCCGCGGCAATGCCTCCATGATCTGGTCTTGAATACGCGCACCCTTTGCCTCATTCCCTAAAAACAAACCCTGCAAAGCCAAAGCCCCAAAACCCATGGCTGTTTTTTGTAAAAAATTACGTCGATCTAAACCCCTTTGTAAAGATTCTAAATCTGGGTGCTGTATACGAAAAGGACTATTGTGATCTTCCATGGGCTTTATCGTTTTGTTATACTCGCATCTGAATTCATCATGACACTGGCCACCACCGTAAACGAAGCGACCTTATTGCGATCCACTCCAGCGGGAATTTTGAACATGCCTGCAGCCAACAGACCCTTCGCTTTTTGTTCTTGCTTAGAAAAAATACCAAATTCTTTTTCCTGTAAGGCTTGCAAAATCGTTAATTCCTCCGCTTTAATTTCCCGACCCGTTAAACGCAAATAGGCTTCTTGAATAGCTTCTTTATTATTTTTAGCTTGAGCCATCTGCAAACCTAACACCTTACTGGCTTCCAGAAAGGTAGGGTCATTCATAAGAACCAAAGCCTGTAAAGGTGTTGTCGTTTTTTGACGACGAGGCAAACAAGAACTCCGAGCCGACGCATCAAACGTGGCCATCATGGGATTTGGAACAGATCTTTTCACCACGACATATAAACTGCGGCGATAAATCGCCTGGGTCGTGTCTTGCTTATAACTATGACTATTAATCTCCCATAAGCCATCCGGCTGGTAAGGATATATACTTTTCCCGCCAATATTCGAGTTTAAAAGACCACTCGCTACTAAGGCATTATCGCGCATCATCTCAGCCGACAAACGGGCAGAAGGTCCCCGAGCTAAAAAACGATTTTCCGGATCTTTTTCCCTTAATTCGGGGGAGGCTTTGGAATCTTGTTGGTACGTCTCCGACATCACCATTAGCTTCAAAATTTCCTTCACATCCCATCCCTTTTCTTGAAAATCCAGCGCCAAATAATCCAATAATTCCAGATTAGCAGGCATCTCTCCCTGATTTCCAAAGTCCTCAGACGTTTTGACGATACCCTGTCCAAATACCTGTTGACATAATCGATTCACCGCCACACGCGCGGTCAAAGGATTATTTCGGTCGGTTACCCATTGGGCTAAACCATATCTATTTTTAGGTAAATTGGTGGAGAAAGGCAATATTTTTTCTGGCGTGTTAGGAAATACTTCCTCGCCAGGCGCATCATAAACTCCTCGTTTTAGGATAAAGCTTTTCTTTGGGAAATTCATTTCCCGCATGATCATTAATTCCTGTATTTTTTCGCTTGAATCTGATAAGGCCTTTCGCCAATGCCTTAAATCCTCCGCCAGTAAAATTCGAGAACTATCTACAGCAAAGGCATAAAAATCATCCAAATCAAAAGCTTGGGGTTTTGCAGCCAACAAAGCCATTTCATATGGCCTTAATGCCCGGTTATAAACATACACCTCATCTGCTTTTCCTCCCTTAAATCCCAAACCACGCCACCATCCACCGATCTGCAAACCCGGCTCCTGCTTCGAATAAAAGATAATGTCCTTATCCAGTGCATCAACCAATGTATCCATCGCTGCCTTTTGTCCATTCATGTATAAATGAAATCCACCCGACCGAGAAGATCCGTCATAGGTTAGGGCCAAATGAATCCAGGTTTCTCGCGGTACATCCGACTGTGTGATTTTCATAATCGCATTCGATGGGGCTGTATGCGCCATCAAAATTTCCAATCGATTATTTTTCAAATACACATGAAAACCCTTGAAATTATATAAACGTTCCGCATTACTTTTATGAAAAATAACGCCTTCCTTTAAATCTTTGGGGATATACACCCACATGCCGAT
>Ga0114958_10000789_pt1 | contig 26438 bp, 22 predicted proteins | sample C_130208_EF_Meta_FD_89577 | JGI IMG/M metagenome (GOLD analysis project Ga0114958, IMG submission 89577) | Freshwater microbial communities from Lake Croche, Canada to study carbon cycling - C_130208_EF_MetaG | ecosystem: Environmental > Aquatic > Freshwater > Lake | place: Lake Croche, Canada... | reverse complement strand
TAAAGACTTGCCTCGTTTTACGGGTTGGTGGGGACATAATAAGGCGCGACGTTTTAAAATGGAACAGAAATTTGATCCTATTCCAAGTGCTGAAGGCTGGCAGATTAGTAATTTGCCTATCCTTTCACTAGCACCTTATTTGGCTTCAATAGAAATGTTTGATGAAATTGGAATGGATGCTATTGTTGAGAAGCGCAATAAAATTACTTCTTATTTAGCGTTTATTTTGGAAGCTATAAATAGTGAAGTCCATACTGATTTTGAAATTATAACGCCGACTAATTCTTTAGAACGCGCCTCACAATTATCTGTCCTTTTGCATGGTGAAGGCCGTTCGTTATTTGATTATCTGATGAAAAACGGAGTAATAACAGACTGGCGAGAGCCAAATGTTATCCGATTGGCACCCGTTCCTTTATATTGTTCTTACGAAGACATGTATAATTTTGGTCAAATTTTAAAGCAGGGAATACGAGATAAATAAATTCAGAAAGAATTCAAGATGATCAGTTAAAAAGGGTTTAAAAGAATCGGATTCTTCTAAACCCATTTTAGATATAATCAGGGTGCAGTTTCTAGAGTTGGAACTTCAATAGCTTCTAATTTCTTTTTATAGCTTTTAAACTGGTCCAAAATGGATGTTCTGCTATTTTCGAAATAAGGAATTGTGTTAAATAGGGATTTATAATAGTGAATTCCGTCTAATAAGTTATTTTTAAAGGCTTGCAATTTTTTGATCTTTAATGCACTTAAGTCTTCAGTAACTTCCGAAATTTCATTCTGAAAATAATCGAAATACATTTTTAATTCTTTCACAAATAAATTTGGACGATTTGTTAGTCTTAGAACAGATGTATTACCATATATATGTTGCACCATTTTTTGGAGCGAAACTTCTTGGTCAAAATAGGCCATATTTGGTCCCGGGCAAATAATAACGCCTTGAGCCTGACCTTTGATTTTGATATCCTTTTCTATATAAGAGGCATTTGCTAAGCCTACACAGAGACAGGCTTTTTCTGTAATACTATTTTTTATTTTATTGTATTTTTCAACTGATAAATCAGAAGCTTGAAGTTCTAATTCTTCTAATTTATGATCTTGAAACTTTTTTGAGGAGGAGCAAATTCCTTTAGCATCGTATTCCTTGCTAAGAGCCAAGAATCTTTTGGGGCATGAGCTTCCTGCTTTGCTTTCTTCAACCCTTTTTTGTTTCAAGTTCTCATTTGTGGTTCCTTTTAAAGTATTAAAGGGAATACCTAAAGGAGAAATATGGCTCAAGAATAAATCATTTTCTTTTGCATTAATTAATAATTTTCGAGTCTCAGTATCTACAGAAGTAGCTTCAGGTACTAATAAAAATGGTGTTCCCCAGCCAATAGAATCTAAGTTGTACTGTTCAAGTAGAAATTCATGTTCTTCGGCTGTTCCTACACCACCCTGAACGGTGATTTTTAATTCTAATTGACTCTTGGGAACAGCGTTTCCTTTTTGAATCAGCGCTTTTGTCATTAACTCCTGTGCAGAATCGATTAGATATTGTTTCTTATCTTTAAACTCTTCCAGAATTGGACCAAGAAGAAATCCTTCTGTTGCAAAGGCATGTCCTCCACAATTTAAACCAGATTCTACTCTGTATTCCGATACCCAAAGTCCTTTTTTAGCAAAGAAGTTTCCCTGAATCATGGCCGAACGAAAGTCACTAACCTTTAGGATTATTCTCTTCTTTAATACTCCATGAGTATCAGGATAAAAACAAGGGAAGTTTTCGAAATAGCCAAATAATCTTGGATTCATACCTGCTGAAAGTACTACCGAAGAATTCAAATTGCTATTAGCAAAGCCGCGGAGGGCCGCGTGAGCATCATTGAATTCAATTCCAAGTTGTTCCTCTTTTATAAAATTATCTTTATCTAATTTGGTCATAATATTGACGTCAATATCACCTGGCTTAAGATTATCCTCTAGAAACTTCAATATGGATTCTTTTAAAATTATGCCTTCCGAAATTAAATTTTCGAGTCCTCTTTTGACTTCGGATTTATTAGGCAGCATGGAAATGAAATTTTCAAGGGCTGATTTGCTTTCTGCTATTTCCGTTTTAAACTCTTCAAACTTCTCTTTTACGATTTCATCTACTAAATTTAAATAGGTTGTAATGCGTTCTGCGCGGAAATCCCGTATTTTTTGGTTGATTTCCCGATATGGAATGTTAAATTGTTTGCTATAAAAAGCATTCATCTTCTCTATTAGGTCATCGTCCATGATTGAAATCACCGAGGATATACCAAATTTAGCTACTCGAATTGGGCTATCAATAGTATAAGCAAGGCCCATCACGGGAATGTGGAAACTATGAATTGGTTTAGTATTTGTCATATTTTTGTAATTAATGTACAAATATCTGAAACGATATAAATCTAAATAATGATAATTATCATATAAGAATGTATTCCTTGCTAAAGAATTAGAAAAATCGAATTTATCCAAGATAAAAACTATAGGTTTTATACTAATTATACATTTTTAAGATTTTTCTTATTATCATTTCTTCATTTAGTACTATTATTATTCTATACCCCCATAAAAAATAGGGGTATAAATTTAAAATATCATAAAAATTAACATTTTATTGCATTTTGCTCGGGGGTGTAAGTTCAATTTATATATTTTTACAGAAATTTAAAACTAAAAAACAATGAGAAAAATTATTTTAAGTGTGATATTAATCACGATTTTGGTATTATCCATTTTTTCAATTTATTTATTTCCGGAAACTACAGTATTAGGACCTCACATTATTCCTTTAAAATTAGATACCGGTGATACATCATGGATGATTGTTGCAACTGCCCTTGTGTTATTAATGACTCCGGGACTTGGATTTTTTTACGGAGGAATGGTCGGTAAAAAAAATGTAATTAGTACTGTTCTACAAAGTTTTATGGCAATGGTTATTGTTTCTGTACTTTGGGTTGTTGTTGGTTTTGGACTTTGCTTTGGACCTACTATAGGAGGTTTCATTGGAGATCCAACTTCCAATTTCTTTTTTCAAGGTGTAAGTGCAAATACGGCTTGGGAATTAGCACCTACAATTCCGATGATTTTATTTGCTTTATTTCAGGCAAAATTCGCCATTATCACACCAGCTTTAATTACTGGAGCTTTTGCAGAACGTGTTCGTTTCTGGGCTTATTTGTTATTCATGGTATTATTCATATTATTTGTATACGCACCATTATGTCATATGACATGGCATCCTGATGGTATCTTCTTTGGATGGGGAGTGTTAGATTTTGCTGGTGGAACTGTGGTGCACATGAGTGCAGGATGGGCTGCATTAGCTGGAGCTATTTTCTTAGGAAAAAGAAAAGTTCAAAAAGGAAATCCTGCTCGAGTTACTTATGTATTATTAGGAACAGGTTTACTTTGGTTCGGATGGTTTGGTTTCAATGCAGGATCTGCTGTTGGAGCAGGTAGTCTAGCTGCACAAGCATTAGGAACTACTACTATTGCTGCTGCCTCTGCTGCAATGGCTTGGGTATTCTTAGATAAAATAATGGGACACAAACTTTCAGCAATGGGTGCTTGTATTGGAGCAGTTGTTGGTTTAGTTGCCATTACGCCAGCTGCAGGGTTTGTATCCATTTCTTCTGCAATAGCAATTGGCGCAATTGGCGCAATTGTAAGTAATCTAGTTGTAAGTAAATTCCCTAAAGGCAAAATTGACGATGCTTTAGATGTATTTGCTTGTCACGGTGTAGGAGGAATGGTAGGTATGTTGTTAACCGGAGTATTTGCTTCAAAATCAGTAAATGCTATTGTTGGAGAGCATCAAGGTTTGATATACGGAGATCCTACTTTGTTCTTAATACAATTAAAAGCATTAGTACTTGTATCTGTTTTTGCATTTTCTGTTTCTTATTTCCTTTTCTTTATTGTGAATAAAATCACACCACTAAGAGTAAGTGAAGAAAAAGAAGAATTAGGTTTGGATATTTCTCAACACGGTGAATATTTGTAAGACACTAATATAAAATAGAATACTCCTTTTTTATTGGAATAAATTTTCTACTCCTAAATCAAATGGGAAATGGAACGGGAATTCTTATGAAAATTTATTCCAAGAATGAGGAAAATAATACGATTAACTAACTCATAACTTTAAAACCATTACTTTTTAATTTAATATCACAATTATGAAAAAAATCAATTTCAATAAAATAGCTTTAGCAATTAGTGGAATAGCTTTAATGTGTTTCACTTCAGTTTCAGCACAAGATACTCCTGCTCCATCAACTACTTTTGCAGGATCAGTAGATATGTATTACAAATACGATTTTTCTAAACATGACAATAGTAAAACTAGTTTTACAAATTCTCACAATTCATTTGAGTTAGGGATGGCCTCTATCGAGGCTTCTCACAAATTAGGAAAAGCATCTGTATTTGTTGATTTAGGTTTTGGAACTAGAGCCTCTCAATTTACTTATAATGATGCATCTAACACATTTATGATAAAACAAGCTTATGTAACTTATGATTTCAGTCCTAGTTTTAAAATCACTGCTGGTAGTTTCGGAACGCATATCGGGTATGAGTTATTAGATGCTGTAGATAATAAAAATTATAGTATGTCTTATGCATTTACAAACGGACCTTTTTTTAATACGGGTGTAAAAGCACAATATACTTCAGGGAAATTTAGTATAATGGCAGGTGTGACAAATCCAACTGATTTTAAGACGGCTCTTGCTGCTGGGTCTACACAAAAAACATTTATTGGACAACTTGCTTATGTTGGAGAAACTGGAAGTGCCTACTTTAATTTGACTTCTGGAAGTGCAAATCAAAATCCTTATTTACCGGTAAATCCAAATTTCAATACCCTTAAAAACAAAACCCAATTTGACTTTGTAGGTTCTAAAAAATTAAGTGATTCCTTTTCTCTTGGAGTAAATGCAACTTATGCTATTGTAAAAGATGACTTAGACAGTGCAATGAATGGGAACTGGTATTCCTTAGTTGGTTATGCTAGTTATGCAGTAAAGAAAAATGTAACACTAGCCTACAGAGCAGAATATTTTGATGATAAAGATGCTGTTTTAGGTATAGGAGCAAATGTCTTTGCAAATACTTTATCTCTTAATTTCAAAGAAGGAAATTTCACTCTTATTCCAGAGATCAGAATTGATAGTGCTTCTCAAAATATATTTACTGGTGCAAATTCTCCAAAAGGTTCTAGCACTTATGCCTTGATTGCAACGACATATTCTTTTTAATTTTTAGTTTTTTTTTGGATTAAAGGCTCAATTTATTGGGCCTTTAATTTTTTTACAGCAATTCTTTTAGAATTAAATAGTCTCTAAGTTATTCATTAATTCAAAAGATCTTTCCTTAATGTTTGCCAGATCTTCAGGTTTTATTTTTTTTAATAAATTCATCATCATCGCCATTCGATGATTTCCTTTAAAATATTCTTTTTTTTCATCTAGGAAATTCCAATACAAAGAATTGAAAGGACAGGCATTTTCTCCCAGTTTTTCTTTTACATTATAATGGCATTTGACACAATTATTACTCATTTTATTAATGTAGCTGCCAGACGAAACATATGGTTTTGTAGCAATAATTCCTCCATCTGCATATTGGCTCATGCCTCTAGTATTGGGCATTTGAACCCATTCTATGGCATCTATATAAACTCCCAAATACCAATTGTCGACTTCGTTAGGATCGGTTTGAGTCAACAAAGCAAAGTTGCCAATTACCATTAATCGCTGAATATGATGTGCATAAGCTTCGTCTAAACTTTGACCAATGGCGAGTTTCATACAATTCATTTTAGTTTCTCCGGTCCAAAAGAAATTAGGTAATTTATTGTGATTATCAAGTGCATTCCTTTGTGCATAATCAGGCATTTCTTTCCAATAAATACCTCTAATATATTCTCTCCACCCTAGAATTTGTCTCACAAATCCTTCCACTTGAGAGATGCTAATTTCATCCTTATTTTTATAATAAAAGTCTATAACAGTCTCAATTACTTCTTTTGGAGAAAGCATTTTTGTGTTCAAGGCAAAAGATAAACGAGAATGGAATAAAAATTTTTCATCAGTATGCATGGTATCTTCGTAATCTCCAAAATGTTTTAATAAATGGTTGCAGAAATAATCAACTATTTCCAAACTCTCTGCTCTTGAAATCGGCCAATTGAAATCCTTTTCTTTAATGGTTCCGATAGTGCTTATTCCTGAATTTTTTATTTGTTCTGTTATTTCTGAAACATCTCTATTAAAATTCTTTTCTTTTGGTATAGGAACTTCTCCTTTATATTTTTTTCGATTATCATGGTCAAAGTTCCATAGTCCACCTTCTGGTTGGGATCCAGACATTAGTAAATGGTGTTTTTTACGCATATTGCGATAAAAGGTTTCCATTAGGAATGTTTTTTTTCCTTCAAAGAATTCTTTTAATTCGCTTCGGCTACTATAAAAATGTTCCGTATCAAAAACTTCGGAAGGGATTTCTAATGCAGTGACGATGGTTTTTAATTGTAGTTCTAATCGATATTCATCGGGTAATAAATATTCAAATTTTTCAATTTCAAATTCTTCAATGCAATTAGCAATTATTTTTTCAAGATTATGAAGGTTCTTAGTGTCATCAATTTTTATATAATGGATCGTATGTCCTAGAGATGCTATAGATTTAGAAAAATTCCGCATCGAAAGAAAAAACGCAACCACTTTTTGAATATGATGCTTAACATAGTCCGTTTCCTGTTTCATTTCTGCCATCAGATACAGAGTGTCCTTATCTATTTCTTTAAACCAAGAATGTTCTGAATTCAATTGGTCACCCAATATAAGTCTCATTTTTTTCATCTACAATAATTTTGAATTAAGCCATATTTTTTGAAATTCACTTTTAGGATCATACATTTCGGCTTGGCGTTTTATATTAAATTTCCGATCTCTTGGATCATTCCCAACGCCTGAATTATAAATCCAATTTCCATAATTGCTGTGCACATCATAATCGATTAGCATACTTTCAAAATAAGCGGCGCCTTTTCGCCAATCTTGTTCCCATTCCTTAGCCCAATAACTCGCTACATTTTGACGACCGCGATTACTCATCCAGCCTGTTTGTTGTAATTCAATCATGTTTGCATTAACAAAATGCTCCGGACTTGTGCCATTTTCCCATTGGCGAAAAGCCTTTTCATTGTTGTTCCAATTGTATTTGGCATTCAATATTCCGCCAACTTTAAATAATTTATTCGCATGTTTTTGAGAAATATATTTAAAATAGTCACGCCACATTAATTCAAAAATAAGCCAGTAGGTATCTTCGTTTTTTATAATTTCTTTTTCATATTTAATGATCTGCCAATAAATAGTTCGTGCTGAAATGCTTCCGTTTGCCAGCCAGGCTGATAATTTAGAACTATAATCAAGACCAATTAAACCATTACGTGTTTTTTTGTAGCTGCTTAACTTTTGATCCTTCCAAAAATAAGATTCGATCCGAGCCCATGCTTGATTTTCTCCTCCTTTGAAAGGAAAAGCGGATTTAGGATGTATTTGAAAGTCGTCAAAACCAAGTTGCTTTAAATCAGGAATAATAGTAGAATTTTCGACTAAATTATGAAAGGGTTTAGTTTCTATTTTAACTATTGATTTCACTTTTGAGGATTTCTCCAGTTCTTTTCTGAATACGGTAAAAATTTCAGGAATTGAATTAAAATCCGAATATGGAATGTCATCTGGATGAAAAAGGAATTGATCGTAGGTTTCGATCCAATTTATATTTGGAATGGTGTTTTTTATTAATTTGTTGTCATCACTTTCTTCCTGGGTCCATTCTTTTTGGCAAAAAATAGTTTGTATGCCTTCATCTGAAACTAGTTTTGGAATCGCATTTATAGGGGAATCATAAAATACAAATAAAGAAATATTTAGTTGCTCTAAATTTGATTTTAGCTCAGCTATTGTTTCCAATAGAAATTTTGCTCTGAATTTTTCTGTTTTTTTGAAACCATAAGCAGTGCTTTCAAATTGCCTCGGGTCTACACAATAAACAGCGATTACTTTCTCTGAATTCCTGCTGGCTTTCATCAGCGAATTATTGTCTTGAACTCTCAAATCATTTCTAAACCAAACTAAATTACTCATTTTGTGATTTATTTCTTCTGCATTTCTCACTGCAATATTTTACATCCTCCCAATTTTTCTCCCACTTTTTTCTCCAGTTGAAAGCTAGCCCGCAAGAGGCGCAAATTTTGGAGGGTAGATTCACTTTTTTATGGGCCATTAAAGCGGAAAAGATTTTGTTTCTACATCGGGTCTTGCATATTGAAATCGGTCTACTAGTTTTGGTAAACAATAACCATCTAAGCCATTTATTGCAATTACATTCGCTCGGTCTAATTGAAGCCAACCATCTTTATGTTGTAATTTTTCGTCAAAAAAGATTTCTTCAATTGAAGCAATTAAATGAATAGTGTCATTTTCGGCGATATAGTATTCATTCAAATATTTGCAATACAATTGGACAGGACTACCTTTTGCAAAAGGAATAGCGATTCCATCTTTATATTCTTCTTCCAAATTTGTTTTGTCGAATTCGGATATTTCAGGACCATAATTTGCAGCGGTATGATGGGCATCAGCAATCATATCTGAAGTAATGTGGTTGACTGTAAAATATCCGGTTTCCTTAATATTTTTATAGGTATCTCTGATTACGGTTATGGGACGAACGATAAAACCCAATAATCCAGGCTCACTTCCCAAATGAGTAATGCTACTAAAAACAGCAATATTTGAAACGCCATCTACTGATTTAGTTGCAATTAGGTTTGCGGATTTATAACCAGTACAGGAATTAATCAAATTTAAGCGTTCCACTTTTTCCATTTGTGAAATTGCAGCTTTAGAGATATTTTTCATTTTTTTAATTGTTTCTACAAAGATAGTTTTGTTTAAGGTAAAACGCATAATATCAAACAAAAAATTAAAAGAAATATTTTCACTTTGCAAAACCAACTTAAAATCCTAGTATATTTGTTTCTAAAAATATCAAATGAAAAAGCGTAACATCATACTAATCCTCTTGTTATCGGTTCTTGGAATTTTAATTATTGGGGCGATCGGGTTTGGTTTTTATTTGAAACCAAAATATGAAGGCCAAATAGGATTAAAAAATATAAGTCAGAAAACCACCGTTTATTTTGATGAATATGGAGTTCCTCATATCTACGCAAATACTGAAAAGGAGGCAATGGTAGCTTTGGGATATGTTCATGCTCAAGATCGTTTATGGCAAATGGAATTAATTCGCAGAATTGCTCCGGGTCGATTGTCTGAATTGTTTGGGAATAAAACACTCAAAACAGATCGTTTTTTCGCGGGTTTAGGAATTGATGAAGCTTCTGAAAAAGCCATTTCTCAGTTAGACAACCATTCCGAGAGTTATCAATTGGCTGCAGCCTATTTGGACGGCATCAATCAGTTTGTTGAAGATGGCCCAACGCCTGTAGAATATCAATTATTGGGAATAAAGAAAGAAAAATTTACGATTAAGGATATTTATAATGTTTTTGGATACATGTCTTTTAGTTTTGCAATGGCCCAGAAAACCGATCCTCTATTAACCGATATTAGATCAAAATATGGTATGGAGTATTTGAAAGATTTTGCCATTAAGGGTGCTCTTAACACCACTCAATTGAAAAACTTCGAGGGTAAATCTCAGGAATACGCAGTTATTTCAAAAGTTGTAAGTTCCTTATTAGAACAATCGCAGGTGCCAGAATTCATAGGAAGTAACAGTTGGGTACTAGCACCTAACAAAACTAAAAACGGTAAAGTTATTTTTGCAAATGATCCACATATTTTATTTTCACAGCCTGCAACTTGGTATGAAGCGCATATTGTAACGCCGAATTATGAAATCTACGGTTATTATTTAGCAGGAACTCCTTTTCCTTTATTGGGGCACAATCGCAAGTATGCTTATGGTTTAACGATGTTTGAAAACGATGATCTTGATTTATATCAGGAAAAGAATGATTTCTCAGATCCTACTAAATATAATACGCCAACGGGTCTTGAGAATTATGAAAGCAGGTTGAAAACAATCAGAGTAAAAGACAGCTCAGACGTAATCCTGAATGTGAAGATTAGTCGTCACGGACCCATTATGAATGGATTAATTGATGGTTTGAAATCCAAGGACCCTATAGCTATGTCTTGGATTTACACACAACAGCCTATTAAAATATTGGATGCTACCTATGCACTTTGTCATGCTAAAAACGTTGACGATTTTAGAAATAATGTTTCATTAATTGCAGCTCCGGGACTCAATATTATGTATGGTGATGCAAAAGGAAATGTGGCTTGGACGACTTCGGGTAAATTATACACTCACGCGGAGGGTGTTAATACTAACTTTATTTTGGATGGAGCCAGCGGAAAAGACGATATCAAAGCCTATTTGCCTTTTTCAAAAAATCCTCAGGCATTAAACCCAAGTTGGAATTATGTTTATTCAGCCAATAATCAGCCTGAAGCGATTGATGGATTGCTTTATCCAGGTTATTATTTGCCTGAAGATCGCGCTAAAAGGATCACACAATTATTAGAACCTAAAAATAATTGGGATAAGGAAGCGGCAAGTAAAATGATTAATGACAATACATCGTCGAAAGCTCCTGAAATTGTGAAAAATTTAATTTCTTCCTTAGATTACAATTCGCTTTCTACAAATGAAAAAAAGGCTTTTGAAATTCTAAAAAATTGGAAAGGAAGTAATGAACTAAACGATGTTGCTCCAACGATTTACAATAAATTGATTTATATGTATTTAAAAAATACTTATAAAGATGAATTAGGAGCTGATAATTTCAAATTATTTCTGAGTACTCACATTATGAAACAAGTTATTGCTTCACAAATTGCAAACGAGAATTCAGTATGGTGGGACGATATATCAACTTCTAAAATGAGGGAAACTAAAAACCAAATTCTTGCCAAATCCTATAAAGAATCGATTGCTGCCTTGGAATTACAACTTGGAACGGCAGTCGATTCTTGGACTTGGAATAGAGTTCATACAGTGGAGCATCCGCATCCATTGGGTAAAGTGGCCCTATTACGTAATTTTTTTAATGTTGGTCCTTTTGAAATAAGTGGATCTAATGAAGTAATCAATAATCAAATGTTTACTTATACAGAAACTGGAGAATATAAAGTGATTGGCGGTCCTTCGACACGGAGAATTATTGATTTTTCGGATATAGAAAACAGTTGGAGTATATTGCCGACCGGACAATCTGGAAATCCTTTAAGTAAGCATTACAGCGATCAGGCAAAAATGTATACAGCAGGAAAGTTCAGGAAAATGAAAATGAATAAGAAAGAGATTATTAGTACATCGACTAGGCTAGTTTTTGAACCAGAGCAATAAGCTTAAGATATTTAGAGGCTTTGGTAAAATTAATTGTGTTTTTTTATTTTAGATTTTTGATGCTGTTTTAGGGTGTATTTGATTCTATTTTCTATTTACGGACTATTTTATTTCATTTTTGAAGAAGCAACTAGTTGATGTCGGCCAAATATTTCATAAAATGTTAATTTTAATGTAGATAAATATCTATTTTTGCAGACTAAATTCACATTTTTTATTGATGCAAACTCCTCAAAAAATTGCTATAGTCGGTTCTGGTTTAGTAGGATCGTTATTAGCAATTTATCTTAAAAAAGCTGGTCACGTCGTTCATGTTTATGATCGAAGTCCGGATATTCGAAAAATTGAATTTTCAGGGCGCTCTATTAACCTTGCGATGTCCCATCGGGGTTGGAAGGCATTAGATGGAGTTGGAATTGGAGATGAAGTTCGCACTATTGCCATTCCAATGGACAAACGAGCGATTCACATGACGGACAAACTTAATTTTCAAAATTATGGTCAGGAAGGTGAAAGTATTTATTCTATTTCGAGAGGAACTTTAAATAAGAAAATGATAGAACTGGCTGAACAAGCTGGTGCTGAATTCTTTTTCGAACAAAAAATTTGGGATGTGACTTTAGCAGATGCTAGTTTGCACATTGGAGATTCAGAACGCGGAGAATGGCAGGAATATAAATATGATATGGTTTTTGGAGCAGATGGTGCTTTTTCCAGAGTCCGCCACCGAATGCAACGTCAGAACATGTTCAATTATTCGCAGGAATTTTTGAATACAGGTTACAAAGAATTAAATATACCTGCAAATGAGGATGGAAGTCCAAAATTAGATAAGAATTCCTTTCATATATGGCCACGTGGTGATTATATGTTGATTGCATTACCCAATTTGGACGGGAGTTTTACCTGTACTTTGTTTATGCCATTTGAAGGAGAAAATTCATTTGCCTCTTTAACAGACCGTGAAAAAGTAGAAGCTTTTTTCGAAAAAAATTTCCCGGACTCAATAGACGTTATTCCCAAATTAGCACAGGATTTCTTTAATAATCCTACGAGTACTTTGGTTACGATGAAATGTTTTCCCTGGACTTATGAAGATAAAATAGCGCTAATAGGTGATGCCTGTCATGCCATTGTCCCATTTTACGGTCAAGGAATGAATGCTGGTTTTGAAGATATCAGTATTCTAAACGAAATGATGGAACAGTATGGAAATGATTGGAAAATGGTTTTTTCTGAATATGAGAAATCCCGAAAACCAAATGCTGATGCTATTGCAGAACTTTCTTATCGTAATTTCATGGAGATGAGTTCAAAGACAGCGGATGATAAATTTTTGTTGCAAAAGAAAATAGAGAAACATTTTTCAGATAAATATCCCGATAAATGGATTCCACTTTACAGTCGAGTAACTTTTAGTCATCGTCCGTATACCGAAGCTTTAGCCATTGGCGATAAGCAAAAAGAAATTATGGATGAAGTAATGTTATTAGCTGATATTGATAAAATATGGAATTCGGTAGCCGTAGAGAACCGGATTTTAGAATTATTATAAAAAAAGAGGACTTGTAAAGTCCTCTTTTTTGTTTAGCTAATTTGATTTTTTCTAACAGGTTTTAATAATACCCTTAATGTACTATCGTTATTAAAGTAACTGTACATCCATGTGATGAAAATGGAGAGTTTGTTTTTGACACTTAAAATAAGCATTAGGTGAACAAACATCCAGGTAAACCAGGCAAGTCTTCCGTGAAAACTAAATTTGGGTAGGTCAACCACTGCTTTCCGTTTTCCAACGGTTGCCATAGAACCTTTGTCGTGGTATTCAAATTCTTTTTTGGGTTTGTTTTGCAGTAAAGCTCTAAAGTTTTCAGATAAAACCTTTCCTTGTTCAATTGCTACACTCGCCACTTGAGGATGTCCGTTTGGATATTTTGGAGTGCTCATAAAAGCAATGTCTCCAATAGCGTAAACCTCTTCTAGATTTTCAATTTTGTTAAAGCGATTGACCAAATATCGATTTCCACGTGTGATACTTTCTTTAGGGATTCCGTCCAGTGTATTACCGGTAATTCCTGCAGCCCAGATTACATTTTTAGATTGTATGGTTTCTCCGTTCTGAAGACTAACGGTTTCACCATCATAGTTACTGACAATAGTTCCTGTTTTTACAATTACACCTAAATCGAGTAGATATTGTTTCGATTTCACCCTTGAATTTTCACTCATTGGATTCAAAACATTGGGAGAACCTTCTAGAAGATAAATAGTTAATTTCGAAAAATCTTTATCCGGATAGTCTTTAGGAAGGATATTTTTTTTCATTTCAGATAGAGCACCGGCTAATTCTACTCCGGTTGGTCCTCCGCCAACGATAACAAAATTTAATAAAGATTGCAGGTTTTCAGTTGGAGCTACGAGAATGTCTTCAAAAGTTTGAAGAATTCGATTTCGAAGTTGTAAGGCTTCGGGAACTGATTTCATCGGAAATGAAAATTTTTCAATTTCAGAATTACCAAAATAATTGGTAGTACATCCAAAGGCTATAATTAAATGATCATAAGTATAATCAGCAGTTGATGTTTTTATGATTTTGTTTTGGCTGTCAATACTGAGTGCATCGGCTATTCGAATTCGAACATTTTTAGAGTGTTGAAATACTTTCCGCAAAGGAAAAGAGATACTAGCGGGTTCCAATCTGGCAGTAGCCACCTGATACATGAGAGGTTGGAACTGATGATAATTATTTTTATCAATTAATAAGACGTCGTAATCGGTATCCTCTAAATCCTGAGCTAAACGTAATCCAGCAAAACCTGCTCCGAGGATTATTATTTTTTTTTGAGTTGTCATTCCTTTTTAGTAAGACTGTAAAGGTAAGCAATTCAAAGAGCTTAGTCCTCTCTGTTAACTTTTTTTATGGAGAAGGCGGGCTTGCAAATGGATATGTATTCACAGGGCTCATCGAAAGGATTTGAATACTGGACTCGGGTATTTTTTTCAATCTTTATTGATTGACCAGTTTCCAGAATTAGCATTTCATTTTCTATTATAAATTGTTTTTTGCCTTTTATTATATAGGTGTATTCTTCAAATTCAGGAGTTTGAAAAGGTTCGCTCCATTTTGGCGGTGCAATCATATGGGCGATAGAAATTTCGGAATTATCAGTTGTTGCTAAACCGTGATGTTCTTCAATGATTTTTCCATCAGTTGTTGGAACTACAAAAGGACTAGTTTGAAGGAGGTATTTTTTCATATAAAAAGTGTTATTTTTTTAAATATACTGTAAACCGTTAAGATTTTAAAATAAAGAAAACCAATGGCATAATTCCATATAAAAGTTTTGTTTTTAAAAAATAACAGGTAAAAGATTACATAACAACCAAAGTAATTTGTTCCTGAATGTCTTTGACTTGCGTAAGATAAAAAATACCATGATATTAGCCTTATAAGCAATTCCGATAGCCGGAACCTGAAAGCAATATCCGAATAATGCTAGTCGCTAACTTCTATGAAGGATGGTTATAAATCCAGTATTTACAAATCAATTAAAATCTTTAATTTTCAAATAATCTTAGCAGGCTAAGGTCATAAAAACATTTGATAAAATTAGTAATCCTATTGTTGCAAATCCTTTAATCTGTTTTTGTATTTTAGAGTGAGAAACCAAATACAAAAATAGTTTTTAAAAGCTCACTTAGGAGTTTTAAAAGTCTTTTTTTAAGGACTACAACGTTGTTTATGGACTTGTTTCAGCATTTTTTTTTAATTTTTGTAATATTTAACATTGAGTTAATATAAATAATATTTTAAATTATTGTGCGTTATTTACAGTATGCTTCTATATTTGTTTGTGAAATGAGTAGTTTTAAACCACATTTATGATATATCATCAAAATATCATTTTTGAAGAAATTAAGTAGCGTAAATTTAATTGTAATTAAACTACAAAAAGTTTTTTTATTTAAACTAAAAATTTAAATTTGCCCCTATTCAAATTTACAATAAACTAAAATTAATTATTAAAAACTATTAAAATTAAAAAAATGGCAAACGTTAAAAAAGAAAGTAATTCAATCGGTGGAGGAATTTTTTCAGGAATCGCAATTGTAGCATGTATTGTAGTTGGTTGGATTATATGGACCTTTATAATGGGTGCAGGATCTAATTTTGAAGGAGGAGTAAATACAGGTCACCCACTTGCTGGAAATTATTTAGCAATGGTTTACAAAGGTGGTCCAATTGTACCGGTATTGATGGGATTATTATTAATGGTAATTGTATTTTCATTCGAAAGATATTTTGTTATCACTAAAGCTGCTGGAAAAGGAAATCTTGACCAATACATGAAAAGTGTACAAGCAAGTATTAAAGAAGGAAACATTGATGCTGCTATTGCTTTATGTGACAAACAACAAGGTTCAGTTGCAAACTCAATTAAATCTGCTTTATTGAAATACCAAGATGTTAAAAAAGAAGGTTTCAACAGTGAAGATGCTGCAGAAACTATACACAAAGAAATTGAAGAAGCTACTTCGCTTGAAATGCCAATGTTAGAAAAAAACATGACTATTGTTTCTTCGTTAGTATCATTAGGAACTTTGGCTGGTTTGTTAGGAACAGTTACAGGCATGATTAAGGCGTTTGGTGCATTAGCTAGTGCTGGTACTCCAGATCAAGCTGCACTTGCAAACGGTATTTCTGAAGCACTTATTAATACAGCAACAGGAATTTCTACTTCAGTATTAGCAATTATTTCTTATAATTTCTTTACTGCAAAAATTGATGATTTAACTTACTCAATCGATGAAGCGGGTACCACAATTGTGAATACTTACAGAAAATTCAGAGGAAGTTTAAAACAATAATAATTTTTTGATGTGTAAGCGTCAAATTTATAATACAAACAAAAGAAAATGGCTAAATTAAAAATGTCAAAAAAGTCAACATCAATTGACATGACTGCAATGTGTGATGTTGCTTTCCTTTTGCTTACCTTCTTTATTTTGACCGCAACTGCAAAAGTTCCTGAAGTTTTGCCAGTAGACACACCTGCGTCTACTGTTCAAACAAAACTTCCTGAAACTGATTTGGCTACGTTGACTATTGGAAAAGGAAAAGTTTTCTTTGATTTAAAAGGTAGAGAAGTTCGTAAAAAAACACTTGAATTGATGGGTGAAAAATACGGGGTTAAATTTACAGATGAAGAGAAAGAAAAGTTTGCATTAATGGAGAGTTTCGGTGTGCCGGTTAATGGTCTTAAAAGTATTATTGCCATGAAAAACTCTGATCGTAATCTTCCGGGATTGCAACCTGGAATACCAAAAGATTCCTTAGACAATCAGTTAAAAGAATGGATTTATAATGCTCGTATAGCAAATATTGATATTCAGGATAAAGAATTGCAAGTGGCTATCAAAGGAGATGCAAAGGAAGAATATCCTGCTATTAAAAAAGTAATGGATATTTTACAAGACCAGAAAATAAATAGCTTTAGCTTGGTTACTGGTTTAAGAGGGAAAAATTTTTAATTAAAAAAATACACTAAAATGGCTGAATTAAATACCGGCGACGGTGGCGGCGGAAAAGGTGGAAAAGTAAGAAGTAAAAAGCAAAACTCAAAAGTAGATTTAACTGCTATGGTAGATTTGGCCTTCTTGTTAATTACCTTCTTTATGTTGACCACTACTTTGTCTAAACCCCAATCGATGAGCTTGGGATTGCCGGACAAAGATGATGATCCTACCAAAAACAAAGATATTAAAGTAGACGAAAAAAGGACTTTAACAATTTTAATGGGTGGTAATAACCAATTAAAGTTTTATATGGGTTTATTAGGATCGCCTATTGCAGGTCCTAAGGACATTGTTTATGGTAAAAATGGAATTCGTGAAGAATTGCTTAAAAGAAAAAAATCTGTTTTAGAATACACTGGAAATAAAGACAAAGGTTTAATCGTAATTATTAAACCAAGTAAAAAATCGAGTTATAAAAATTTAATAGATATTTTAGATGAAATGGCCATTGTAGACGTGCCCACTTATGCAATTGTAGATATTGACCCATCTGAAGTTAAATTGTTAGAAGGGACTACTGCAGAAGCAAAAAGCGCTAATCCTTAATTATAGATAATCTAATTAATTTATTGAAGATTCGTGATAATATTTCGACGAGAGTTATAAATTATATCTTGTCTTCAAAAAATTAAATAAAAAATACAGACAATGAAATTAGATTTATTAAAAGAGCAATGGCTGGAAATCGTCTTTGAAGGACGTAACAAAGCTTATGGTGCTTATGCTTTGAGAAAAGCCAACCCAAAAACAACCGTGAGAGCGCTTATTTTTGGAGCTATTATCTTTACTTTTGCGGTGAGTATCCCAATGTTAATTGGATTACTTCCTGATTCTTCAGATAATGATGTGGCTTTAGATCAAAAAATTGTTACCATTAAATTACCGCCAAAACAAAAGAAAATTGAAAATTTGCCACCACCTCCGCCGCCGCCACCAAAAGTGGATCAGGTTAAGTTTGTGAAACCAGTGGTTGCAAAGTCAGAAGAAATTGTTGAGGAGCCGCCAAAAATTAAGGAAATCGTAAATAAAAAATTAGGAGCTGAAACTGTAAAAGGGGATCCAGATGCTGAATTAACGGTTGAACCAGTTGGTAACGGTCCTAAAGAAGTGGTAGGAGAAGATAATAGTATTTATAATACAGCAGGAATTGAAGTGAAACCTGATTTTCCAGGTGGTATTGCAAATTTTTATAAATACATAGGTCGTAACTATCAAGTTCCTGAAGAGGATGGTTTAAAAGGAAAAGTTTTCGTATCTTTCGTAGTAGAAAAAGATGGTTCATTAACCGATATAAAAGTTATACGCGATATAGGTTATGGAACTGGAAAAGAAGCGATAAGAGTATTGAAATCATCACCAAAATGGACTCCAGGAGAACAGAATGGTAAAAAGGTAAGGGTTTTGTATTCATTGCCTATTACAATTCAATCTGCTGAATAATGTTCCGTAAGATGTTTAATAATTTCAAGAAGAAATCGCTCAAAGAGCGATTTCTTCTGCTTATAGGAATGTTGTTTTTTTTACTTTATTTAGTATTAGGACTAATAGTTATTTTTTGGGAAAAATTTCCAATTGCTATGAAGCCCAGCTATAGAATTGCTTTTGGCGTTATATTAATAGTTTATTCTTTTTTAAGATTTACACGGTTTATTAATACTAATAATCAATAGTTATGAAAAAGTCAATTTCTGTATTGTTATTTATTTCTTTTAGTTTGTTTTTCATAGCTTGTAATAAAAAGCAAGAATTAAAACATCAAAAGGAAACTATTCTTGAAGGTACAGCTACTGTTCTGGTAGATGAAACTTTGACTCCCTTAATAGAAGCCCAAACTCAAATTTTCGAGAGCAAATATAAAGCTACTATTAAAATCGATTCAAAGTCCGAAGCCGAAGTAATTCAGGCTTTAGTTAATGACACTTCTCGCATTGCGATTTTAGCAAGAAAATTGAATACTGAAGAATTGAGAATTTTCCAAAATAAAAAGCTTGTTCCTAAGATTACTCCATTTGCAAAAGACGCGATAGCTCTAATTGCCAATAAAAATAACAAAGATACTTTGATTGCTGTAGCTGATATTTTGAATTTTATGAATGGTAGAAATCAATCTAAAGTTAAAGGTTTGGTTTTTGACAATCCAAATTCAAGTACAGCAAGGTATATTTTAGAATTAGCCGGATTAAAAAATTTACCAGAGAAAGGAGTTTTTTCTTTTAAAACGAATAATGAAGTTATACGTTACGTTTCCCAAAATGATGGGATGATTGGGATTGTAGGAATTGCTTATTTACAGGATGTAAGCCCAGAATTAAGAAAGTATATAGATAACATTAACGTTCTTAATGTTAAGAACACCAGCAATAATGGTTACTTTAGCCCTACACAAAATGATATAGCAGAGGGGAATTATCCTTTGGCACGTGATTTGTATATAATAAATTGCCAAGGTTATTCAGGATTAGGAATGGGATTTGCTTCTTTTGTTTCCGGAGACATTGGACAAAGAATCATTTTGAAATCGGGAATTGTGCCGGTTCGTTTTCCTCCCAGAAAACTTTTGTTACGTAAAAATATTAATAATGATATTAACCCAAAATAATTACAATACGATGAATAAATTTAAAATTTTAAGCTTAGTAGTACTCGCCACAGTTACGATAGGCCAAGCTCAAGATTTAGAGCAAGCCAAAAAAGCAATAGACGCAGAACAATACGCAAAAGCAAAATCAATATTAAAAGGACTTGTTATTTCAGAACCTAAAGAGGGTAAAGTTCCTTTTTTATTAGGTAATATTTATTTAAAGGAAAATATTGAAGATTCCGCTAAAATTTATTTTGATAAAGGATTAGCAGCTAAAGACAACAGTAATTTTAATTATATTGGTTTAGGTCAAATTGATTTAGACAATAAAAATGCTACTGCTGCCCAAGTAAAATTCACTCTTGCTACTAAAGACATGAGAAGAAAAGATACTGAGGAATTTGTATATATTGCAAAAGCGTATCTGAATTCAGATGTGCCTGATTATAATTTAGCTTTAGCCACTTTGAATAAAGCCAAAGAAATTAATGCAACTGATGCATCCATTCAATTAGCACTTGGTGATACCTATTATGGTTTGAAAAACCAAAATGAAGCTTATTCTGCTTACAGAAATGCATTTACTGCTGATCCTTCTCTATTAAGAGCAAAAATGCAATTAGGAGTTTTATTAAAAGGGGCAAAAGCTTATACTGAAGCCGTTAAAGCCTATGATGATGTAATCGCTATTGATCCTGCTTACGGGCCTGTTTATAGAGAATTAGCAGAAACCTATTATTATTGGGGAAACAATGAATTAAAAAATTATGACGAATATATCAAGAAAGCTTTAGGTTTTTATGAAAAATACATGAGCTTAACTGATTACTCTTTGAACTCTCGTATGCGTCATGCTGATTTTTTAATCTTAGCTAAAGATTATGCTGCAGTTGAAGTTGAGGCAGAAAAAATGAAACAACTTGACAAAGTTAATCCAAGAATATTACGTTATTTAGGATATGCTGCATACGAAAATGGAAATGTAGATGTTGCTATTAAATCTCTAGAAGATTTTACTTCAAACTCTGATAACAAAGTTATCGCAAGAGATTTTATGTATTTGGGTTTTTCTAAATTGAAAAAAGCAAATAATATAGAAACTAAAACTATTGACACTCTTTATTTTGATGCTGCAATTGCAGATATTAAAAAATCAGTAGAAATGGAAATCACCATGACAAATGAGTTGAGTGAAATTGGTAAAAAATTATACGAACAAAGATTGTTTAAAGAAGCTGCTGCTGTTTATGAAATTGCAGTAACCAATCCTGAATCAAGAAATCACTTGTTGGATAACTTTTATTTAGGAAACTCTATCTATTTTGACAATACTAAAAAAGGACTTGTTAAACCAGATCCAATAGCACTTCAAAAAGCGGATACTGCTTTTGGAAAAGTAATTGAAGCTTCTCCAACAACTCAAGATGCTATTATATTTAGAGCCAGGACAAATAACTTATTGGAGAATGACGAAATGACTATCAAATATTATGAAGATTATATTAAAGTAGTTACGGAGAAAGGTCCAGAAGAAGTTACGAAAAGTAAAAATAAATTTATTGAATCTTATAATAATATAGGAGCTATTTATGCGAATACTGATAAAGTAAAAGCTAAAGAATATTTCAATAAAACGATAGCTATAGATCCAGTAAATCCATATGCTACTCAATCACTTGCTCAATTGAAATAGTTTAATTTTTTTAAATCAATACAAAAACCGATAGTTTGCGCTATCGGTTTTTTTGTTTTATACCTTAAAATATAGTTGCGTAAATACTAGTAAATTGGAATCGGTTCTAGATTGGTTAAGAAATCAATAAAGGAAGGGAGTAGCCGTTGAAATTAACTATCTTTGCATCCTATTTAAATAAAAATGTTAGCTAAAGAAATACAATTAGAAGTCGAAAAAGGAACCATGCTACCGCTAATGGAGGAGTTTTATACTATCCAGGGTGAAGGGTATCATACAGGGAAAGCCGCTTATTTTATAAGAATTGGTGGATGTGATGTAGGTTGTCATTGGTGTGATGTTAAGGAAAGTTGGAATGCTGCTTTGCATCCTCCAACAGGTATTGATTTTATTGTAAATAATGCCAGTACGTATGCCAACACGGTTGTAGTTACCGGAGGGGAACCTTTGATGTGGGATATGACTGCTTTGACGTCGAAATTAAAAGAGAAGAATTTAAAAGTGCATATTGAAACTTCAGGAGCTTATAAACTCAGTGGCATCTGGGATTGGATTTGTCTTTCTCCTAAAAAGAACAAACTTCCTACAAAGACTGTTTACGATAATGCAGATGAATTGAAGGTTATAATTTTCAACAAACATGATTTTATTTTTGCAGAAGAGCAAGCTGATAAAGTAAATACGAATGCCATCCTATTTTTGCAACCGGAGTGGAGTAAGAAAGAAGAAATGACACCGCTTATTGTTGATTATGTAATGAACAATCCGAAGTGGAGAATTTCTTTGCAAACGCATAAATATCTAAATATTCCTTAAAACACAAAATCCCAAATAGCAATTGTTATTTGGGATTTTTATTTCAGATATTTATATTAAACGGAGAGGCGGGCCAAATAATCAAAATGCTCCCCTTCTAAAATCAATTCGCTTTTTAGTCCATTTGCAAAAGCAGCATTCTGCAAAGTATTATAGTCAATATACATCCAATCAAAAGGTATTTCCTTTTCGCCTTTGTAGGCGATATTAAAAACTACTTCCCCATAATACTGATTTTCAGATGGAATCCATTTTCCACCGTCTTCATCCTCATCAAACATATAAATGATATCGGAACTGTCTAAGAGAATTTGTCCTTTTTCATTCAATAAGGATTTTAATTTGATTAGAAAGTTAGGAATGTTCTTCAATTTCCCACACATGCCGGCGCCATTCATCATCAGGAGAATCGTATCGAATTTTTCATTTTCTAAAGTCATTACATCCTGAACCCTGGCGTCCTTTATACCCCGTAGTTGACATGCGGCAATTGCATTTTTAGAAATATCTACGGCGGTTACTTCCAAATTGCGTTCCTTTTCTAAATAAAGAGCATGGCTTCCTGCGCCACATCCTACATCCAGAATTTTTCCATAGGCGAGTTGTAAAGCTTTTTGCTCCATTTTAGGCATTTCTGCAAAAGAGCGGAACAGATAAGCAACACTCATTTCATCTGTTTCAGAAATAGAGGTTTCGGTAATTAAATCCTCTGTAGCATTATTGGTTTGGAAATCGAGTATGGCTTTACCAAATAGATCTTTCATAATCATTGTTAGGAACGAAGCAATCGTCCTATTTTTTAGTTATTAGTATAGAAGTTTGTTACTTTTGCATCTCCAAATTTAAATCATAAAGTTGAAACATATTATAAGCAATCTCCCTAGAGAGGCCAAAGATAAGCATATCGAGAATAAAAAGTATTTTGATAAGCTTAAAAAGAAAACGCCAAAAAATTTAGATTATCTGATGCAGGATCTACACGATGCGGAATTTAAAAAAACGGATTGTTTGACCTGTGCTAATTGTTGTAAAACTACGGGTCCATTATTTACATTAGCCGATATCGAGAGAGTTTCTAAACATTTGAGACAAAAGCCCCAGCAATTTATAGATCAGTATTTACAAATTGATGAGGAAAGGGATTATGTTTTACAGGCTGTTCCCTGTACGTTTTTAGATTCGGATAATGCTTGTATGATTTATGATGTTCGTCCAAAAGCTTGTCGAGAATTTCCCCATACCGATAGGAAAAAATTCCAACAGATAACAGATCTTACATTAAAAAATGTAGCTATTTGTCCAGCTGCTTATCATATTGTAGAGCAGATGAAAAAGAAACTCCCGTTGAAAGGAAATTTTGTTTCATGATTTAATATATTAGATAAGGAGCTCTTTTTATTTTAAAGTCTAGTATTCCCTTTTGCCAACTCGCTCTTATTTCGTCTTCAGACAATCCGGCTTCTATTTGCTGTTGTAGTTTTTTTGTACCAGCCAATTTTGTAAAAAAGGAATTAAAAAATTTAGTTTTATCTGAAGTTTCATGATAAGCTTTTAAAAGCCATTTCAATTCTAGTTTATTTACTCTTTCTGCGTTTGATAAATCTTCGCCATAACACAAAATTCCATTATAAGGAGGTTCTTTTGCTCCGGCATTTGGTTTTGGAGTAAAGCTAAATTCTCCTTTTGGTAAATAGGGAGAACCATAGATTTGAAATTGTTGCTCTGTTCCACGGCCTACACTCACATTTGTGCCTTCAAAAAAGCATAGACTAGCATACAAATTAATTGCTTGGTCATTTGGTAAGTTGGGTGATGGTTTTTCAGGTAAGCTATATATCCTATTTCTTTTATAAGCCGAATTGGCTATTACTTGAAGCTCACATTGAATTCCATTTTTCAACCATTTTTCACCGTTAATCATTTCGGCATATTCGCCAATGGTCATTCCATGCAAAACTGGAATCGGATGCATTCCGACAAAACTAGTATTTTGTATTTCTAAAATGGGGCCGTCCACAATATTGCCATTTGGATTAGGTCGATCCAAAACGATTAATGGAATGTTGTTTTCAGCACAAGCTTCCATCACATAATGTAAAGTAGATATATAGGTATAAAAACGCGCACCGACATCTTGCAGATCAAATATTAAAACATCTATTCCTTCTAACTGTTCTGGTTTTGGTTTTTTGTTATCACCATAAAGTGATATAATTGGTAATCCTGTTTTGGAGTCATTTCCGTCAACTACGAGTTCCCCCGCATCTTCTGTTCCGCGGAAGCCATGTTCAGGGGCGTATATTTTTCGTAAATTCACATCTTTGGAAACCAAAAAATCGACTAGGTGGGTTTTGTCTAATAATAGTCCTGTTTGATTGGTTACAATTCCTACTTTCTTATCTTTTAATAAATCGGAGAAACTATCGTAATTATCAGATCCAGTTCCAAAGGCTAATTTTTCAGGTCGACTAATTACCTTTGTCTTTACAACTGTAAAATTCAGTTTCTTTTGCACCGGCTTACAGGAGAAGACTAAAATCGAAATTACGGCCATAATGGAATAGCGCTTTATTTTGTTAAGGTCTCTTTTTTTTATGGCAGGTATTGCATTTTGAATGTTAATCATAAAAGGTGTTTCTGGAAATAATATTAATTATATTAAAAATCTTGAAAATAGCGAGCAAAAACGTATTTTTGAATTCAATATTAGATTTACATCCAATTGAATTTAGAATACTTTATAGCCAAAAGACTAATTACTACTAAAGATCATAAAAGTAGTATATCTGCGCCAATTATAAAAATTGCGATCTCTGCAATTGCGGTTGGAATGATCATGATGATTGTTTCTGTTGCTACCGGTATAGGATTACAACAAAAAATACGCCAAAAAGTATCTGCTTTTAATGGACATATTATTATTTCTAATTTTGATGATAATCAATCCCAGGTTAGTGTCAATCCCATTTCCACAAAACAAACTTTCTATCCCAAGTTTAATTCTGTTGAAGGAGTCAGTCATATTCAGGCTGTAGCCAATAAAGCCGGAATTATTAGAACAGCTACAGCTTTTGAAGGTGTCGTTTTTAAAGGAGTTGGTAAAGACTATCAGTGGGATAATATTAAGGAATATCTTGTAGAAGGGAACTTGCCGGATTTATCACACGATTTGAACCCTCAGGTTTTGATTTCTCAGTATTTGGCAAACAGGTTGAATCTTAAAGTAGGGGATACCTTTAATACATTCTTCATGAAGGAAGATAGTAATCAATTGCCTAATTTAAGAGTTTTCGAAATCACAGGAATTTACAATTCCGGTTTTCAGGAATTTGATGCTACCTATATAATAGGAGATATACGCCATATTCAGCGTATCAATAAATGGAATCCGGATCAAGTAGGTGCTTTTGAAGTTTTTCTAGATGATTTCAATACTATTAAAGAGAAGGGAGAAGAAGTATACAAGCAAACCAATTCGACATTAGATACCAAAACAATCGAAGAGAAATACTATTATATATTTGAATGGTTACAATTGTTTGATTTCAATATCATCACTATATTAATCATCATGATAATTGTAGCCACCATAAATATGGTCGTAGCGCTATTAGTTCTTATTTTGGAACGTACGCAAATGATTGGAATTCTAAAGTCACTTGGCGCTAATAATTGGACAGTACGCAAAATATTTTTGTACAATGCATTTTATTTAATAGTACGCGGTTTGTTTTATGGGAATACGATTGGGATTGGATTCGTTTTAATTCAGCACTATTTCGGAATTATTAAATTAAATCCTGAAAATTATTATGTCAACGAAGCGCCAGTATATCTCAATTGGACTTATATTCTAACATTAAACTTAGGAACTATACTAATATGTCTCCTGGTTTTATTAATTCCTTCTTATATAATTACAAAAATATCTCCTGTCAGAGCGATCAAATTTGAATAATTAAGATTTTTAAGCTTAAATTCCCTTAATAGTATTGCTTCTTTTGCCTGTATTCCAAAAATATATATCAGTACTTATCATTAATTCGAACAACAAACTGCATTAAGGAATGTCCATTATTGCTTGTTTATAGGCTATTTTGTGTTACAACGGTTTTAAATTTTGCGGGGTATGGTTTAATAAGAGCATTAAATTAAAAAAAAGCACTAGTCAACGAACTTGTAATTCAGTAAGTTATAAATAAAAGATAAAAGGGTTATAAAAAAAGCAATAAAAAAGCTTGTGAGAGTGAAATAAGAGTGTACTTTTGCACCCGCATTGAGGCATACGTTCAT
>Ga0114958_10000787_pt1 | contig 26465 bp, 27 predicted proteins | sample C_130208_EF_Meta_FD_89577 | JGI IMG/M metagenome (GOLD analysis project Ga0114958, IMG submission 89577) | Freshwater microbial communities from Lake Croche, Canada to study carbon cycling - C_130208_EF_MetaG | ecosystem: Environmental > Aquatic > Freshwater > Lake | place: Lake Croche, Canada... | reverse complement strand
TTTATCTTTGGCACCAATAACTTCGGCAATTCCCGAAAGAATTTTGCGGTTATTGATTTTGATAGTCACACCTTCTAATCCCAATTGAGTAAAAACCGAATCGTACAATTGCACTAATTCCACTTCTTGCCACAAGGATTTTGAACCTACAACATCGGCATCACATTGAAAAAACTCTCTGAAACGTCCTTTTTGTGGACGATCTGCGCGCCAAACCGGTTGAATTTGATACCGTTTAAACGGGAACTCAATTTCGCTTTGATGTTGAACTACATAACGTGCAAATGGAACGGTCAAATCGTAACGCAATGCTTTCTCGGATATGCTTGAAGTTAGTTTATTAGACGAAACATTTAATATGTTTTTAAATAATTCATTTTGAATTTCTCTTTGCTCAACCAATCTAAAGTTTTCAAAAGCATTGACATCATCAAAAAAACCGATTTTATTAATAATCTTACTAGAGATATTTTCTGCCTTTTCTATGAAATAAGTCGATATTTTCTCTTCAAATTCATTAATGTAAACAATTTCACGTGAATTATTTAATATCGTTCTTATATGTTCTGTTAAATAGCTAGTTATAGATTGTAAATCATTAACCCCAACATATACATTTCTTATCTCGGTAAAAACTGAAGTTAATAAGTTGCCAATATTTATTATAGTATTCTCATTTAGTAAAGAAAAATTTTGTTTAGCCTTTTCAAAATAATCACCGGAATTCAAAATTTTAAAAATCAAACGATCACCTTCTTCCCCATATTTTCCCATCAAGGTTTCGGAATTTTCAAAAGAAGGAGTTTCAATAGGTTGAAAACCAAATTTCTCAAAATTACTTTTGATAATCGATATTATATATTGACGTTTTGCCACCTCAGCCGGTGAAAAATCTCTTGTTCCTTTTGGAATACTTGGTTTCTGAGCCATTTTTTTATATTGCAGATTTTAGATTGCAGATTTCAGATTTGATATCCAAAATCATATTATATTCAGAAAATCTAAATTCTAAATTCTTAAATCTCAAATTTCCTCTTGCAAATATCTTATTTTTAAAATAAATAACCCTTCTTCTAAAGCAAACTTGTAACAAAAATTGTAATTTCGTGTCAAATAAGCACTATGTTTAAATTATTTAGAGAAAACGTCCGCATTGCACTAGGTTCTATCAGAACGCAATTGTTGCGCACCATCCTTACGGTGCTCATTATTGCTATTGGGATTACTGCTTTGGTGGGAATTTTAACGGTTGTTTCGGCTCTAGAAAACACGATTTCTTCTGATTTTGCTTCTATGGGAGCAAATACGTTCAATGTAAATCAATATGACAATACGGTAAGACGGCATGGTGGCGAAGAAAGAGAAATTATAAATCCTATTATTTCTTATCCCGAAGCACTAGCCTTCAAAAACAAATATAAATTTCCATTATCTCAAACTTCACTTTCTTTTTCTGCTACCACAACTGCCGAAATCAAATTTGAAGCCACTAAAACAGATCCCGAAAACACAATTGTGGGCGTTGATGAATTCTTCCTTACCAATTCAGGTTTAGAAACCACATTAGGCCGAAATTTTACCGGATTCGATATACAAAACAATACGTATTCCTGCATTGTAGGTTCTGACTTTCAAAAAGGATTATTAAAAAACGTTAATCCTATAGATAAAATCATTTCAATTAGAGGAGCGAAATTCAAAGTAATTGGCGTCCTAAAAGAGAAAGGATCGACCTTTGGCAACAGCCAGGATTTAAGAGTTTTAATACCCATTCAACTGGCACGTTCCCTGTTTACAAAACCAAATATAAATTACAGCATTAGTGTTATGGTTAATCAGAAAGAAATGATTGATCAGGCCATTGACAACGCCAATAATTCGATGCGAAAAATTAGAAAATTAAGTCCCATAAAAGAAAATAATTTTTCCATTGTAAGAAGTGACGACCTTATTAACAGAATCCTCAGCATCACCCAATATCTCGGAATGGCGTCTTGGCTCATTGGTATTATCACCGTTTTAGGCTCGTCAATTGCTTTGATGAATATTATGATTGTCTCGGTTACGGAACGCACCAGAGAAATTGGGGTTCGAAAAGCTTTGGGAGCCAAAAGAAGTACCATTGCGTTTCAGTTTTTTATAGAAACCTTGCTTATTGGTCAATTAGGCGGATTAGTTGGAATAATATTAGGCATTGCCATAGGTTTTGCTTTAGCCAAAGCCATGAATTTTGTATTTGTAATTCCGTGGGGTGCGATTATGGCAGCGTTCATAACCAGCTTTATTGTTGCCATTGTTTCAGGTTTATATCCCGCAATAAAAGCAGCTTATCTAGATCCTATTGAGGCCTTGCGTTACGAGTAATTGAGGTTGCAGATTACAGGTCTCAGTTCGCAGATTTCATGTTGTCGTTTTGAAAAATCTGTTTTTTTTTAAATCCAACCAAATCTTCAATCTAAAAATAATTCTACTTTCCAACCAAATCTAAAATCAAAAATCGTTAATCTTCAATCTAAAATCAGTTCTCCTTTCCAACCAAACTGAAATCTGCTACCTGATTTCTGTTACCTGATTTCTGCTTTAATCATCCTGTCATTTCCATAAATATCTTTGCGCAATTCGATATTTTTGAAGTTCATTTTTTCTAATAAAGCAACCGTTTCTTTTCCTAAGTACTGATTAATTTCAAAGAATAATTGTCCGTTTTGAGATAAATTTTTCAGAGCTAATTCGGCTATTTTTCTATAAAAAATTAGCGCATCATTATCTTCGACAAACAGCGCCAAATGAGGTTCGTTGTCCAAAACGTTTTTCTTAATTTCATGTTTTTCCAATTCCCGAACATAAGGCGGATTCGAAACAACTATATCGAATTGCTGCTCTAAATCTTCAGTCTCCAGAATATTTTTTTCTAAAAAAGCAACGTCCACACCATTGATTTTAGCATTTTTTTTGGCTGTAGCCAATGCCTTTTCAGAAATATCAATAGCAAAAACTACAGCATTTGGAATGTTTTTTGCCAAAGAAATCGCAATACATCCACTTCCTGTTCCAATATCTAGGATTTTTGGCTTTTGACTTTTGACTTTTGACTTTTGGCTTTCTAAAATCCATTCCACCAATTCTTCGGTTTCTGGTCTTGGAATCAAAACGTTTTCATTCACCTCGAATTCTAAGCCATAAAAACTAGTTTTCCCTAACAAATATTGAACTGGAATTTCCTTTTTTAGTTCTTCCAAAATAGAATTCCAATATTGAATTGCTGTATCGGAAAAAGTCAAATCAGGATTTAAAGCCAAGTCAATTCTTTTCATTTGATGGTTTTCTTCCAAAATCAGATAGAAAAAACTCTCCGCTTCGCCAGCGTCATAAATCGGCGTAAGTTCCTGAATAAATTGAGTTCTGTATTCTTTTATTTTCATTTTATTGGGTTATCGATTCTAGGAATTAACACGCTTAATTCATAACTCTTTTAACATCCAAATAGGACAAGAGACGTGACCCGTACTTCCCATGGGCGAACAAATGTATTCGAAACCTACCTTTTTATAAAGCTTTTGGGCGTCTAACATAAAAGGCATCGTTTCTAGATAACATTTTTCAAAACCAAAATCTTTGGCTGCTTGCAAACATTTTTCCATCATTTTACTTCCAATTCCCAAACCTCTAGTTTCTGGAAGAAAGTACATTTTTTGCAATTCACAAATAGTTTCAATCTCGTTTTCTAATGGCGCTATTCCAGCGGATCCAATAATTCTACCTTCACTTTCGACCACAAAATAGACCGATTTTGGTTTGTTATATTCCTCAAACATAAAATCCAAATAAACATCTTCGTAAGCGGTTCCCACTTTTGGAATATTCAATTCATCAAAAACGGCTCTAATTAATTCCGCAACAAATTGATTGTCCTTTATTTCGATTTTTCTGATGCTGTAGTTTTCCATTTTTTAAAAGCTGTTTTGAATGCAAAAATAGAAATTGTTTAGGGTTATTTTCCAAAGATTCCAAACTAAATCCTAAACATAAAAATTTGTACTTTTGTTTTGTGGAAATACAAGAAAAATACATGCGCCGTTGCATCGAATTAGCAAAAAACGGCTTGGGAACAACCTATCCAAATCCAATGGTAGGATCTGTTATTGTCTATAACAACAAAATAATTGGCGAAGGTTGGCACAAAAAATCGGGCGAACCCCATGCCGAAGTTAATGCTATTCGTTCCGTAAAAGATAAGTCATTATTAGAAAAAGCCACTATTTATGTCAGTTTAGAACCTTGCAGTCATTTTGGAAAAACACCACCTTGTTGTGATTTGATTATTCTAAACAAAATCCCAAATGTGGTTATTGGAACTGTTGATTCAAATATAAAAGTAGCTGGAAACGGCATTAAAAAACTGATTGAAACGGGTGCAAAAGTTACTGTTGGAGTTCTTGAATCCGAATGTTATGAACTCAATAAACGTTTTTTTACTTTTCACGAAAAGAAAAGACCTTATGTTATTTTAAAATGGGCAGAAAGCAAAGACGGATTTATAGCGCCCTTAAAAATTTATAGAAACGAACAAAAACCAGTTTGGATTACCAATGAATTCTCGCGTCAAATAGTTCACAAATGGCGAAGCGAAGAGCAAGCTATACTTGTGGGAACTCAAACGGTTATTGACGACAATCCAAAATTAGATGTGAGAGATTGGAAAGGAAATAATCCAGTAAAAGTTATTATTGATCAAAACAATCGAATTCCTTTAGAAAGTCAGGTATTTGAAGGTCAATCGAAAACCATTGTTTTTTCGAAAACTTTACCAAAAAATAAAAAAGAAAATTGTATCTTTGAGATAGTCGATTTTGAAAAAAATATCGCAGATCAAATTTTGCAATCCTTATATAAACACCAAATTCAATCCATAATTATTGAAGGCGGCCAAAAAACATTGCAAACTTTTATCGATGAAAAGGTTTGGGACGAAGCCCGAATTTTTATTGGAACTAATACTTTCGAAAAAGGAATTAAAGCACCAATAATCCCCTTTAAAAATAAATCAAAAAGTTCGATAGAAAATGACGAACTAGTAATTTTAAGAAACCATGATTAATACTATCATTTTTGATTTTGGAGATATTTTTATCAATTTAGATAAACAAGCCACTGTTGATGAACTAAAAAAATTAGGATTAGAGGATTGGAACGAGGATCTGAATCAATTAAACATGCAATTTGAAACTGGAAAAATTTCAGATGAAAACTTTCTGAATGGAATTCAAAAACATATTCCAAAGGCTTCAATCGAAGATATTTCTAATGCTTGGAATGCCATTCTTCTTGACTTTCCTTTATATCGTTTAGAATTTTTACAAAAACTTTCAAAAAAATACCGCTTATTTTTATTAAGCAATACTGACTCCATTCATATTGAAACTTTCGAACAAGAAAACGGAATTTCCTTTTATAGCGACTTTTACCAATGTTTTGAAAGAGTTTATTTTTCATTTGAATTGGAAATGAGAAAACCTGATCTAGAAATTTTTAACCATCTTGTAAATAAACACGATTTATCCATAAAACGTACTTTGTTTGTAGATGATAAAAAAGAAAATACGGATGCGGCACTTTCGCTAGGATTTACGGTTTGGAACTTACAGGTTGGCCAGGAAGATGTTGTGGATTTATTCGAAAAAAAATTACTTTAAATCAATTCAACACTTTTGGAATTTAAAGACACATTCAAAACCATTGCATTTCCATCAACAGAAATTATTTTTAAAGAAAAAAACAGCAAGTTCTATGGCTATTCCTTTCCTATTTTATCCGAAACAGAAGTAAAACCCATAATTGACACTTTACGAAAACAACATCCAAATGCAGGTCATTTTTGCTATGCGTATCAAATTGGCACAGAAAACTTAGTTTACAGAGCAAATGACGACGGAGAACCAAGCAATAGTGCTGGAATGCCTATTTATGGTCAAATACAGTCTTTCGATTTAACCAATGTACTAATTGTCGTAGTTCGATTTTTTGGAGGAATAAAATTAGGAGTTGGCGGATTAATTTCAGCTTATAAAACAACGGCGCAATTAATACTTGAAACTTCCGAAATTATTGAAAAAACCATAGATATTCATTTTATCGTTTCATTCGATTATAAAAATATCAATAAAGTAATGAGAGTAATTAAAGAAAAGAACATTGTTATTGTAAACCAAAAAATGGAATTGAGTTGCGAAATTGAAATTGTAACCCGAAAAAAAAATGCCGAAATGATATTCGACATTTTTAATTCTATGTTTGAAATTGAAATAAAACCGCTTTTATAAAACAAAGAAGACAATTTAAACTTTCTGTTTTATGTGAAATAACTTCCTAATTATTCCTTGTTCAATACCTCTAAAATGTATTCTGGAGGCTCAACAGGTCTACCCGTTTTCATATCGACAAAAACCAATATTGAATTGCCAGTTGTTAATAACTCTTCCTTTTCATTATACAATTCATAGTCAAATTCTATCTTAACAGTTGTCCTTTTTTTTAATATTGTTTTCAAGGTCAATAACTCATCATAATGAGCAGGTTTTTTATAATTCATAGTCAAAGACACCACGGGCAGCATAATACCATTATCTTCCATCCATTTATAAGAAATTCCTTTGTTTCTAAGCCATTCCACTCTTCCAACTTCAAAATACTGAGCGTAATTACCGTGATAAACTACCCGCATTTGATCCGTTTCTGAATAGCGTACTCTAATTTGTATTTGATGATATCCCATTGATTATTTGTTAAATTTAAAGTTTACATAACCCCTTACGACATTAATTTATAATAATATTGTCTATAATATTTTTTTTTATAGAAAATTGTTCACATATTTGTTATCCCTAAAAATCGAATAGAAATCATCTTATTTTGTAAGATAATAAATACTAAATACCGTAATAAACCAATATGAACAAAACCGCACAATCAGTATGGGAAAACTGTTTGTCTTTTATTAAAGACAACATTCAGGACCAAGCTTACAAAACTTGGTTCGAACCAATTAAATCAGTTGAACTTACCGATAATGCATTGTATATACAAGTTCCAAGTAAATTTTTTTACGAATGGTTAGAAGAACATTATGTGAAATTATTAAAAGTAGCACTAACCAAAGAGCTTGGAAAAAATGCAAAGTTACTTTATAAAATCAAAATGGAAAACACTTATGGCAACAAACAACCTTTCACGGAACAATTGCCAAGTGCGAACCGTGTTTCCATGAAACCTCAAGAAGTGGACGCTCCATTTAAAAATTTGAATCCAGAATTAAGAAACCCATTTGTAATTCCAGGAATTAGAAATTTAAAAATAGAATCACAACTTAATGCAAATTATAGCTTTGACAATTTCCTAGAAGGAGATTCAAACCGACTGGCAAGATCTGCTGGTATGGCCGTAGCGAATAAACCTGGTGGGACCTCATTTAATCCTTTATTAATTTTCGGAGGAGTTGGATTAGGTAAAACCCATTTAGCGCATGCTATTGGCGTTGAAATCAAAGATAAATATCCCGAAAAAACAGTGTTATATATTTCGGCAGAAATTTTCACACAACAATATATTGATTCTGTTAAGAAAAACAATAGAAATGACTTTATCCATTTCTACCAATTAATCGATGTATTAATAATTGATGATGTGCAATTTCTTTCTGGAAAAACAGGAACTCAAGATGTGTTCTTTCATATATTCAATTATTTGCACCAAAACGGCAAGCAAGTTATTTTAACTTCGGACAAGGCGCCAGTTGACATGCAAGATATTGAGCAACGATTATTATCCCGTTTTAAATGGGGATTATCTGCAGAACTGCATCAGCCTGATTACGAGACTAGAATTTCAATTCTAAAAAACATATTATATCGTGATGGTGTTGAGATTCCAGAAGAGATCATTGAATATGTTGCTCGAAACATCAAGTCAAATGTTAGAGAATTAGAGGGAGCCATAATATCTTTAATTGCACAATCCTCTTTTAATAAAAAAGAAATCAACTTAGAACTTGCAAAAAGTGTTGTTGAAAAATTTGTTAAAAATGTAAAAAGAGAAATCTCGATCGATTATATTCAGAAAATTGTTTCCGATTATTTTCAATTAGATTTAGAAACGCTACAATCAAAAACAAGAAAAAGACATATTGTTCAAGCAAGACAATTAGCTATGTTTTTTGCTAAAAAATTCACAAAAGCTTCTCTGGCAAATATAGGATCCCAAATTGGAGACCGTGACCACGCAACGGTATTACACGCCTGTAAAACAGTCGATAATTTAGTTGCAACGGACAAACAATTCAAAAAATTTGTCGAAGATATCAATAAAAAATTAACGTTATAATAACAATATGCCCATTAAAATTTTAATGGTTTGTCTAGGTAATATTTGTCGGTCCCCATTAGCCGAGGGGATATTAGCGTCGAAACTTCCAAAGGATAAATTTAAAATTGATTCCGCAGGAACAGGCTCTTGGCATATTGGTCAATCTCCTGATGAACGTTCCATTGCGGTAGCAAAAAAAAACAAAATAGACATATCTAAACAAAAAGGAAGACAATTTAACACTTCAGATTTTGACGTTTTTGATTATATCTATGTGATGGATAATTCCAATTTTAAAGATATTACAAAACTTGCAAAAACATCCGAACAAAGGAAAAAAGTTAAACTTATCCTGAACGAATTATTTCCAAACGAAAATGTTGATGTTCCAGATCCTTACTTTGGTTTGCAAGATGGATTTGAGAATGTCTATAAAATGCTAGACGAAGCTTGTAATTTAATAGCAGCAAAACTTCAAATTGATTACTCCAAATAAACAAAAATGAAATCAAACACTTTACTAGGTAAACTATATTTAATCCCAACAACTTTAGGAGAAGGCGACCCAATGGATGTTTTGCCACAAACAGTAAAAAGAGTAATTGAATTTATTGAAGATTATATTGTAGAGAACGAAAAAACGGCTAGAAAATTCATAAAAAGTATTAATCCTGAAAAAGTACAAGCTACACTTAAATTAAGTGTGCTTAATAAGCATACCGAAGTTTCTGAACATGTAAAAATGATTCAAGCCTGTTTAGAAGGAAAAAACATTGGATTAATGAGTGAAGCAGGTTGCCCAGGAGTTGCAGATCCTGGTGCAGTAATTGTGAAATTAGCCCATGAAAAAGGAATTCAAGTTATACCACTAGTTGGTCCTTCTTCCATTTTACTTGCCATCATGGCTTCTGGAATGAACGGTCAAAGTTTCGCCTTTAATGGTTATATTCCAATTGATAAATCTGAAAAAAAAATAGCAATAAAGAATTTAGAGAAATTATCACAAGATAAAAACCAATCTCAAATATTTATTGAAACCCCTTTTAGAAACAACAAAATGCTCGAAGATATTTTACAAGCACTAAACCCTTCGACATCACTTTGTATTGCCACTGACATTACATTACCAACAGAATTTATAAAAACCAAAAGAGCTTCAGAATGGAAAAATATTAAAATTGATTTACATAATCGCCCAACCATTTTTATTATCCATAAAATGTAAATAAAAGTATTCGAATAAAATACAATTCACTTAAAACCAGTCAATTATTCTTAATAAAAATAAGGATAACTGACTGGTTTTTTTTAACATAAATAATAGAAAACATTAACAAACCGAGAAAATATATTAATTAACTTTACTAAAATAACAAATTAAACAAAAATAAATAATATTTAAAATACTGATTTACATTAAGTTAAACGAAACTAATATTTAAAACATTAGCTAAATTTCACAAACTCAATATTAATTTAAAAATCAATTATTATGAAATCATTTATCATTGCTTTATTATTTTTAGGTGCTTCCTCATCAATGTATTCTCAAAAAAAACCTCAACAAGAGAAAGAAGAAGGAAGTATGGAAATGATCAATTTACCTGAAATTGTTATCAAAAAAGCAGGTGCCGATTTTTCGGTTTATATACCGGACAAAAATCCAGATAAAAGTGTTAGAAAACTTGAAGAAAAATTTATCGCCTACGATTTAGGTAAAGATTATGAAGGTAACGAAACTTATTTGTTGACTATGAAACTTAAAAAAGGAATGCTAGCAGCAACTTATGATGAAAAAGGAAAGTTAATTCGAGTGGTTGAAAATTACAAAAACGTAGTACTCCCTAGTAAAGTGATTTTTTCAGTCTATAAAAAATTCCCTAATTGGTCCATCGTAAACGACAAATTCGTTTATAGTCAAGAAGAAGGCGATATATTGAAAAAGCAATACAATATTAAAATCAAAAAAAACAAAGAGGTTCGTAAATTAGTAGTTCATCCAGATGGTGAAATAGTAAAAGGACTTTAAAAAAAATGCCGCATTAAATTATGCGGCATTAAAATATCTTTAAAATAAAAATAATTTTTAATTTACACTTGCATTACTATCTGCAACAATAAAAGAAGTATCATAGCCTCCAAAAATCCGAATATAACTTCTTATTGAGGTTCCATAAGTATCTCTGAAATACCTTTTGCCATTAGTTCGCAGGTATTTTTTAACCGAACCAACACCACCCAAATGTGCCGCAGCCAAAATTCCTGATTCAGTAATTAAAATTCCATTAATAACGGAGCCGTCATATTTTTCGATTTCGTCTTTTAACTCCCATTTATTTTTTGATAAAAGAGCAATAAAAGCTTTCTCCTGAATTTTAGGACTATTCAGAAATAAATCGTCATTATGAACTCCAATAGATCTGAGTGTTTCACTACCAAATTGGTATTTACCCATACATCCAATAGAATTTATTTGTCTGTATTTACCTTGAGATTCTCTATAGGCAATCGCTTCTTTATAGCCAACGAAAAATTTACCTGTATAAGGTACATTCAAATCAGTATAATTATTTTGTTTTTGAGATGGGAATAAGTAATGCAATCCATCTGTTTTTTTGGAAAGAAACCAAAGGTTGGAATCTAAATCAATTGGTTTAAAACCCGAGCTTAAAAAAGCAATAATAACAGTCAAACTTGTATAAAAAGTCCATTTGTTTATCATAAATTGTTTTTCTTCAAAACGCTGTCCCGTTAAGAAATTTCTACATGCAAATGTACGATAAAAATCACAATACTGAAAATCAAGCTGTTAAATCTTTACTAAAAATAGATTGCATGAAATTTAAAACCGCCGTAAGACCTGAATTCAATCGTTGGAGCTGGAATTTTTAAAGTATTAAAAACAGAGAAAAAAGTTTTCAAAAAGTGTGATTTTGTATTGATTTTTGTCAAATCAGCGTCGAAACTTAGATAAAACTGTCTAAATATTTCTGGTTTTGGAGCCAAAATCAAGTAGTTTTTGTTGCTATTTCCAGAAATCATTCCATTTGCCCCATACCCTATTGCAATATTAAGCCATTTAGGTGTTTTAGATCCTTTAGAAAACGAATATAAATTAGCAGAAAGCCAGTAAGTTTGCCCATTATAGTCTTTTAAAATTTGTTCGTTTAACGAATGCCCCAAAACATCTGGTCTCAAAGAAGCAAACTGTGTGGTGTGAAAGGAAAATTTTGGAGTCACACGTTGTTCCTTCCAAATTAGTTCTTGTGAAACATACAAAACTGTCCCTGAAGCATTAGCTATAACGTCTCCTGGAGAAGCCCCCCATTGAGAAGAAAAACCATCTAAAACCTCAACAGCTGTTAGAAAAGCGAATCCTAAACCCGCTCCATAAATTAACTGATGCTGCTTAGTTGCTCCACTCCAATGCATCATTTCTGAACCAAACCTGCTAATATGATAAGTCGAAAATAAATGCCCCGCTTTATCCATCTGCGACCATTCCTTATTATCATTTATAAAATGAAAATTCGATCTTGGATAATGAGCATACCAAAGTTGGTTTAGCCCTATTATTGTGCCGGAAATCAAAATAGTTTCGGAAATAAGTACCGTTTTAGTTCTGTTTTTATTTAAAGAATCGGAAGGTTTTAAAAAATTATCAATTGAATTCTGTGCAAAAATGCTTTGAATAAAAATCAAAAAAAAGCTAGCAAAACAGAACCTCGCTTGGTTTTTCAAAACTATCTTTTTACGCCTTGGTTATTAATCCATTCTGAATATTTTTTGGCGTTTTTTGTATGCTCCTCAAAAGTAGCAGCAAATTCATGATACCCAAAATGGGTTACGCTGGCACAAAAATAAATATAATCATTTTTTTCAGGATTTAATACGGCATCAAGCGCTGTTATATCAGGCATTGCAACGGGTCCTGGAGGAAGTCCTAAATTAACGTAGGTATTATAAGGTGATTTTATGAGCAAATCTTTGTAAAAAACTCTTTTAATTACTTGAGTAAAATCATTCGAATTTAATTTTATGGCATAAATTACCGTTGGATCAGCCTGAAGTGGCATTAGCAATCTTAATCGATTTAAATAAGCTCCTGCAATTCGAGGACGTTCGTCCTTTTTAACCGATTCTTTATGAACTATCGAAGCCAAAATTGTAGCTTCTATTGGCGATAATCCTTGCTTTTTCGCTTTTGCTATTCGATCCTTGTTCCAAAAATTACGATATTCTTTAATCATTTTATCCCTAAATTTCTCAGCAGAAGTATTCCAATAAATCTCATATGTATTAGGGACAAACATGGCCAAAACATTTTCTTTGTTAAATCCATTCTCTTTTAGAAAAACAGAATCTTTAAAAGAAGTCAATAACGACAAACTATCCGCTTCGATTTGGGAACCAACACGACCAGCAAAATCTTCTAATCGTTCTTGATTATTGAAAGCTAAATCTACAGGAATATTGTTTCTCAAGGCTTTTACTAATGCATAACTATTCATTCCTTTTGTGAATAAAAAGCACCCTGGTTTTACATTATCAGGATAACTTCTTTTATTGGCAACCATTTCAAAACGATCCATATTTTCAACAAAAGGGGCGATAATATTCTTTACTTCCTCATAATTAGTTCCCGTTGGAACATAAACATAAACTTCGTTTTGCGTGAATTTAGTATTTTCGGCAAAAACTTGTCTTGCCATTATCAATCCGTAAACCATTAATACAGAAATTAAAACTACGGATACAATTGTTATGATTTTTTTTATGTTCAAAACGAAAAAATTTAATGTTGATTACTAATTAATTGAAAAATGGCTTCGTCTTTATAAACTCCGTTTACCAAATTCCAATCTTTTTTAATTCCTATAATTTGAAAGCCAAATTTAGTAAAAAGTGCTTTACTAGCCTCATTTTCGGTCCCAATATTTGCGTATAATTGATGTACATTTAAATATTGAAAAGCATATCGAATTAACAATTCCAATGCTTCTGAACCAATTTTTTGATTTCTATTTTCATTACCTTGAATTACGATGCCAATTCCCGCCCTATTATTCTTAGGATCAAAATCGAATAAATCTATTAATCCTATTGCTGGAAAGTCTTGATCTTGACAAATTGCCAATCGTAATTGTTTGGCTTCATAAATATCTTGATGGGCATTTTCAAGATATTGTTTCACCAAAAACCGACTATAAGGCGTTTGCGTATTGCTAACTTCCCAAATAGTTTGATCGTTCTCCATAGCATAAACAAACTCCAAATCATTGGGTTCTAATGCTCGAAGATAAATGTTATCGCCTTTTAGTGTGATCATTATAAAATAGGTCTTGGGTTTTGGGTTTTGGACAAACCAATTATATTAAATCTCAATTTCTCCTTTAAACACAAACTCCGCAGGTCCTTTCAAGAAAATATTGGCAAACTGATTATTATTTTTATCAAAAGAAACTTCTAATTTTCCGCCTTCTACATTCAAATGAATGGATGTAGCATTTGTTTTTCCCGTTGCATTCATTGCGATGGCAACAGCAGTTGCACCAGTTCCACAAGAAAGGGTTTCATCTTCAACGCCTCTTTCATATGTTCGAAGGGAGAAAGTATCGTCGTTAATCTGTTTTACAAAATTGATGTTACTTCCTACTTTTCCGTATAATTCGCCGTATCGAATAGCAGCTCCATTTTCTTTTATATTATAATTTTCCAAATCTTCGACCAATTGAACATGATGCGGCGAACCTGTATTTAGAAAAACATAATCTTCAGCAATTTTTACTGTGTCAACACCAATCATTTGCAGAGAAACCAATCCTTTATCGTCGATTGTAGCGTGATGCAAACCATCCGTCGCAATGAAAGAACAATTGTTTTCAATTACATTTAGTTTTTTGGCGAAAGCCACTAAACAACGACCACCATTGCCACACATCGAACTTTGATTTCCATCGGAATTGTAGTAAACCATTCTGAAATCGGTTGACTCATCATTTTCCAAAAGGATAAGTCCGTCCCCGCCTATTCCAAAACGTCTGTCACATAAATGGGCAATAAGTTGAACATTTTCTTTTGGAAAAAAATCGGATCGATTGTCAATCATTACAAAATCGTTTCCAGTTCCTTGGTATTTATTGAATTCTATCTGCATTTTATTTTTATTGTGTTGCACAAAAGTACAACTATTAATGATACGTTAAAGAGTGTTAAACGAGCGTTAAACTATTTTTTTGAAATATCAAAATTTTTAACTTTACGTTGTAAATTTTTAAATAAACAAACAATTATGAAACGATTTTCAAACCTTTTTCTAGTAGCATTGTTAAGCGGAGCTACAACTCTTGGTGCTTACAAATTATTATTTGAAAACAATGGCTATTTTTCAAATACCAAAAACTCAGTGGTAACATTAGCTCCAAATTCCTATGGAAAACAGGTAGGGTTATCAGCTGAAAATGTTGATTTTACAGAAGCTGCCGAAAAAACGATTCACACCGTAGTTCACGTGAAAAACGTTTCGCGGACGACTATTTCAAATCCCATTTTGGAATATTTTTATGGATTTAAAGGCGGAGAATCTCAAGAACAAATTGGCACAGGATCTGGCGTAATCATTTCTGAAGATGGTTATATTGTAACCAATAATCACGTGGTGAAGGATGCCACTGAAATCGAAATCACGCTAAACAACAAGAAATCATATACCGCAAAACTCATTGGAACGGATTCAAAAATGGATATTGCCTTATTAAAAATCAATGCCGATGAAAAATTACCTTATACGGCTTTCGCCAATTCTGATTCGGTACGTATTGGCGAATGGGTTTTGGCCGTTGGAAATCCTTATAATCTAACTTCGACCGTGACAGCTGGAATTATTTCGGCGAAAGCCAGAAATTTAGACACCAGTGGAATACAATCTTTTATACAAACCGATGCGGCTGTAAATCCAGGAAATAGTGGTGGCGCATTAGTCAATACTCGTGGCGAATTAATTGGAATCAACACGATGATATCTTCACCAACAGGGAGTTATACCGGATATTCCTTTGCCATCCCTTCGAATATTGCCCGAAAAATCATTGAAGATTTAATGGAATTTGGAAACGTTCAAAGAGCCGTTCTTGGTGTTGAGGGAGGTGAATTAAACGCATTAGCTTCAAAAGAATTTGGAGTATCGGAAACACAAGGTTTTTACATCAAAAAAGTATCGAAAAATTCAGGTGCCGAAAAATCAGGTCTTGAAAAAGGAGATATTATTATAAAATTAGACAACCAAAACGTTGCCACATTTGCTGATCTTTCGGGCTATATTAACACCAAAAGACCAAACGATAAAGTGGAGGTTACTTTTATAAGAGACGGAAAAAACAAAGTTGCATCCGTAATTTTGAGCAAAAATGAATTTTTTAGTACCGAATTTAAAGGGCTAGAATTAGAAAATATTGATTCATCAGACAAAACCAAATTCCATTTGGATTATGGCGTAAAAATCAAATCCATTACCAATGAAAACCTAAAACAATATCAAGAGGAACTTATGGGCAATATCATAATAAGTATCGACAATGTGAAAGCAAAAGATCTTGAAACAGTTTCTAAAATACTGAATAGCAAACAAGAAAATCAAAGTATTCGAATAGAAATGATTACTAAAAACGGGCAACTTATCCAGATAATTATCTAATATTTTTCAAAAAGTAAAAGAAGCCGTCTTGCAAAATCAAGGCGGTTTTTTTATATTTAAAAATTATTACGCAATCGTTTTCGTAAAACATATTTAAAAGCTATTTTTGCACCAAAATTTATAGACTATATTTTAATCTTTCAATATGAAGAATACAATTGTATACGAAAAAGAAGTTTCAACACAAATAGCCAGACGAAGAGCTGGAGTCGAATTTATAAAAATCATAAGCGATTTATGGTATGACAAATCCATAGAGATGGTTTTATTCCGAAATCAATTGATGGATAAAAATGTAGGCGAAATTATCAACTTGCACGGATATGCTCGAGAATTTGTAGGCAAACCGATTTCTGTTTTTGATTCTGTTGAAATTGCCAAAGCTATTTACTCCATGAATTTGCCTCCGTCAAAACTAGATATCGGCAAACTGACTTATGAATATCATTTGGAAAGCGATAAATATCAAAATGCCAAATATTTTGTTCTCGACAAATTAAAAGACGCCAAAAACACGGAGGAAATTCAACCAAAGGATGTAGTCCTTTATGGTTTTGGTAGAATTGGTCGTTTAGTAGCTCGTGAACTAATGTCGAAAATGGCCAAAGGAAATCAATTGCGATTGAGAGCCATTGTTACAAGAGATAAAAACGACGCAGTTTCATTAGAAAAAAGAGCTTCTTTATTGCGTTATGATTCTATCCATGGTGATTTTCAGGGTTCCGTAGTAGCCGATCACAAAAATAATGCTTTGATTATCAACGAAACCACCGTTCATATTATTACGGCAAACAGTCCCGAAGAAATTGATTACACAAAATACGATATTCAAAATGCTTTAGTAATTGACAACACTGGTGCTTTCACCACGCAAGAAGCTTTGGCAAGACATTTAACTTCAAAAGGAGTCGAAAAAGTGTTGCTTACCGCTCCTGGAAAAGAGGTGCCAAATATTGTTTATGGTGTAAATCAAAACGAATATAATCCGGATGAAATCAATATTTTTTCAGCAGCATCCTGCACTACAAATGCTATTACACCCATTCTAAAAGCAATTGAAGACACTTTGGTAGTTGTAAAAGGACATTTAGAAACAATTCACGCTTATACAAACGACCAAAACTTGGTTGACAATATGCACAAAAAATACCGTCGCGGTAGAGCGGCGGCCTTGAACATGGTAATTACCGAAACTGGCGCTGGAACGGCCGTTGCCAAAGCGTTGCCATCGCTTGAAGGCAAATTAACTTCCAATGCCATTCGGGTACCAGTTCCTAACGGATCTTTAGTTGTTTTGAGTCTTGAAGTTGCGAATACAACTTCGATTGAAAACGTAAATGCAATTATGAAAAAATATGCATTAGAAGGAGAAATGGTAGAACAAATTAAATATTCCTTGAATAATGAGTTGGTTTCTTCGGATATTATTGGAACATCGGCACCAGCAATTTATGACAGCAATGCGACAATAGTTTCAAAAAATGGCAAGAATATCGTTTTGTATATTTGGTACGATAACGAATTTGGTTATAGCCATCAAGTCATTCGATTAGCGAAGTATATTGCTAAAGTAAGACGTTTTAATTATTACTAGCATTCAAAATTTAAGTTGTAAACATCAAATCCGTTTCAATAATTTGAAACGGATTTTTTTTTAAATAGACAAAACCGTGGTACTCTTTACTTCTGAAATAATAAAAAAACTATTAATCAGAGAAACTTCAGGCAAAATAGATAGTTTTTTTTGATGAAAATGATGGTAACTTTCCATGTCAGACAAGACCACTTTAAGCATATAATCAAAACTTCCAGATACAAAATTACATTCGACCACTTCTGGCATATTCAAAATCGATTGATTAAATCCTTCAGAAATATCATGAGTTTGCTTCACCAAAGTTACTTGACAATAAACCGTTAGATTTTTGCCTAATTTCTTCTTATTTAAAATCGAAACATACTTCTCGATAATACCTTCTTTTTCCAATCGTTTCACTCTGTCATGAACAGGAGTTAGAGAAAGATTTATTTTATTGGCAATATCTTTTAATGTCATGTGCGCATCTTCTTGTATCAGTCGCAGAATTTTTTTGTCAGTTTCGTCTAAAATCATATTAAAAAAGGATTATAAAGTGTAAATAGTCAACCTGATTATCAGATATTTTTTCTCTTACCGAATAAATAAAAGAACTGATTCAGAATTATTTTATGCTAATTTAATAAAAACAACTGTTATTTTCCTAATTTATATTATAATGTAAAAATATTTTCTTTTACTATTACATTTGTATGTAACTATTTAACTAACAATTAAAACCTATAAAAATGATAATTGGAATCCCAAAAGAAATAAAAAATAACGAAAACCGAGTGGCACTTACCCCAGCTGGAGTTGCCGAATTCAAAAAACACGGTCATATTGTTTACATACAAACTGGAGCAGGAGAAAATAGTGGTTTTAGTGATAAAGCTTATCAAGAAGCTGGAGCACAATTATTGCCAACCATAGAAGCCGTTTATGAAATTGCCGAAATGATTATCAAAGTAAAAGAACCAATTGCATCTGAATATCCGCTTATCAAAAAAGACCAATTGCTGTTTACTTATTTCCATTTCGCATCTTCTGAACCATTAACTTATGCCATGATAGAACGTCAAGCGGTTTGTTTGGCTTATGAAACTGTTGAAAAAACAGATCGTAGTTTGCCGTTATTAATTCCAATGTCAGAAGTGGCAGGACGCATGTCGATTCAGGAAGGAGCAAAATATTTAGAAAAACCAATGAAAGGAAAAGGAATTCTTTTAGGTGGAGTTCCCGGAGTTGCCCCAGCAAAAGTAGTCGTTTTAGGTGGTGGAATTGTGGGTACTCAGGCCGCAAAAATGGCCGCTGGATTTGGTGCCAGAGTTACAATTATGGACGTGAACTTACAACGTTTACGCTATTTATCAGATGTTATGCCTGCAAATGTAACTACGGTTATGTCCAATCATTACAATATTTGCGAAGCTATTACCGAAGCTGATTTGGTAATCGGAGCGGTTTTAATTCCAGGAGCAAAAGCACCTCATTTGATTACTCGAGATATGCTAAAATTAATGAGTCCAGGAACTGTCGTTGTTGATGTTGCCGTTGACCAAGGCGGTTGTATCGAAACCTGCACGCCTACAACACATCAAGATCCCACTTTTATAATAGACGATATTGTTCATTATTGCGTAGCAAATATGCCGGGTGCGGTTCCTTATACCTCCACTTTAGCATTGACAAACGCCACATTGCCTTATGCGCTTCAACTCGCAAATAAAGGTTGGAAAAAAGCCTGTGCTGAAAATGAAGAATTGAAAAAAGGTCTTAATATTGCCAACGGAAAAATTGTTTATAAAGGCGTTTCCGATGCTTGGGGATTACCCTTTGACGATGTTGAAACCGTTTTAAATGAATTAGTTCACTAATAAACACACCTTATAAAACTAGAAAATCCGTTTCAAATTAATGAAACGGATTTTTTTTATTTGGAGCTTATTCCTGCTGTCCGTTATATATTTTGCGCCGAACACCGGCACAAAATGATGCCACTTACATCAGGGCTATGGTATTTGTAGTTCTAATTACTCTTTTTGTTTTGTCAAATAATAAATTGGGATTCCAATTAACATGATGAAAACGCCCCAACCACAAGTACTGGTTTTTGTTACCAACAAAGTGATACAAATGATGGATGAAATTACAATAAACAACATCGGTAAAAACGGATATCCAAAGGCTTTATAAGGTCTTTCTACATCTGGCATTTTTTTACGAAGAATAAAAATTCCATAAATGGTAAGGATGTAAAATATCAAAACAATGATAACAACAAAATCCAACAAAGCACCATATTTTCCTGTCAAACATAAAGCTGAAGCCCAAATACACTGCGCCCATAACGCCCATGCAGGAACACTTGCTCCATTTAAAATAGCCGCTTTTTTGAAAAACAAACCATCTTTTGCCATTGTATAATATACCCTTGCCCCTGCCATAATTAATCCATTATTACAAGCAAAAGTCGAAATCATAATCATAACCGCAATAATTAAGGTACCAATATCCCCGAATATAAATTGGGATGCAACTACTGCAACTCGATCCGATTTTGCTGTTGCAATATCCTGCAAAGGCAAAACTGCAATATACATTACATTCGCCATGGTATAAATAACACCAACAATTAACGTTCCTAGAAAAAGGCTTAATCCAACATTTCTTTTTGGATTTTTAATTTCTTCCGCTATAAAAGTAACCCCTTCCCACGCCACACTCGAAAATTGTGAACCTACAAATGCAGCTACAAATCCAGATAACAAAGCGGTTCCACTTATTGGAAGCCAAGAACCTGTTGTGACATCTAATGTTTTTGAACCCCAAGCATCAGCCCAGTTGGCATTCCAAACTTCGGCTTTAGCAGCTAAAATAAATCCAAAAATAATTAATCCTAAAAGGGATGAGATTTTTATTACCGTCAAAACAGTTTGCAAAATCTTGCTATTTTTTACACCTCGACTATTTATATAAGTAAGTAAAATGATTGTAATTATAGAAACAATTTGAGCAGCATTGAGCTTAAAATCACCCATTTCAAAAAGAATATTTTCATCACTTAATGGCGGATAGATATAAGCAGCAAATTTAGAAAAAGCAACTCCTACTGCGGCGATTGTTCCAGTTTGTATGACCGCAAAAAAGCTCCATCCGTATAAAAATCCTATTAGTTTACCATAGGCTTCTTTTATATAAACATATTGTCCGCCTGCTTTAGGAAACATTGCGCTTAATTCTCCATAACTTACCGCTGCAACAATGGTTAACAAGGAGGTAAGAACCCATGTTGCAATAAGCCAACCAGCAGAACCCACTTGGCGTACCATATCTGAACTTACAATAAATATTCCTGAACCTATCATGGAACCTACAACAAGCATAGTTCCATCTAATAAACCGAGTTCTCTTTTAAAATGTTCTTCCTTCTCGTCTTGCATAATTTTGGTTTTAGATTTTAGTTGGCTAAAGATATACTTTTTTTGGAAATAGAGGAATAGTTGGATTTAAATTAGAGTATGGGCAGAAAAAATTCAAATCCACTATAATAAAATCAAAAAAAATATTCTATAATCTTTAACCGAGACTCCGCATTTGCTTCATTAGAAAAATTATTTATATTTGTTTGATTTTTGCAATTTAAAAAACATCAACTTCATTACAAATGGCAGAAAATATACAAAACAAGAAAAGTTCTTTAGGACAATTTAACGTCTTTCAACTTGCGCCAATTCTCGAAAAAAACAATAGACCAACGACCTATCGCACAAGGGATCATTTTAAAATTACTTTGGTTAAAGGAGGTGGCGTTTTTCATTATGCCGATAAAAGTGTTGTAATTGAGAAACAAGCGATTGCTTTTTCTAATCCGCAAATTCCATATAATTGGGAACAAAGAGATCAAATAATAAGCGGTTATTTTTGCATTTTTACTTCTGATTTTTTCAATCAATTTGGCAATATAAATCAATATGAAATTTTTAAAGCCAATGGAACTCATATTTTCGAATTAAGTCTTGAAGATTTCGAATTAGCTTCTTCAATCTACGAAAAAATGCTTACTGAAATTGATACTGATTATGTTTACAAATACGATGTATTGCGAAATATGGCTTTTGAACTGATTCACCAAGCTATGAAATTGCAACCTAGCTCCAATTTTGAAAAACCAACAATCAATGCTTCTAAAAGAATTGCCGACTTGTTTTTAGAATTATTAGAAAGACAATTTCCTATTGATGAATTAAATCCTAAAATAAATTTTCGTTCCGCTTCCGACTACGCCAATCAGTTATCAGTACATACCAATCATTTAAACAGAGCGGTAAAAGAAATTACGACACAAACTACCACTCATATTATTTCTCAAAGAATTGTGCAAGAAGCCAAAGCATTGCTAAAACACAGCAATTGGAATGTTTCCGAAATAGCCTATTCTTTAGGTTTTGAGGAAACACCGCATTTTAATAATTTCTTCAAAAAGCAAGTGGGACAAACGCCTCTTCAGTATAGAAATATTTGATTTTTGCAATTTTATGTTTGTATTTTACTTTTCTAATAAAAGCTATTTATTGAGATTTGTAATTTAATTTAAAACACAAAATGCAAAATAAAATCTTAAACAACGGAGTTGAAATGCCAATAATTGGTTTTGGTGTGTTCCAAATCCCTGATCCAGCAGAATGTGAACAATGCATAATAGATGCCATAAAAACAGGATATAGACTTATTGACACAGCAGCTTCTTACATGAATGAAGCAGCAGTTGGCAATGCAATTAAAAATTGCGGAATAGACCGAGATAAATTATTTATAACTACAAAATTATGGGTTCAAGACCATGGTTATGAAAATACCAAAAATTCTTTTCAAAGATCATTAGACAGATTGCAATTAGATTATTTGGATTTATACCTAATCCACCAACCTTATGGCGACCTATTTGGTTCCTGGAGAGCGATGGAAGAATTGTATGAAGAAGGAAAAATAAGAGCTATTGGTGTATCAAATTTTCAACCCGATCGAATAATGGATTTGATTGTTTTTGGAAACATCCCACCAGCGGTTAACCAAATTGAAACTCATCCGTATGATCAACAAATAGAAACACAATTTTTTTTGGAAGAAAACAAAGTTCAAATTGAATCTTGGGGCCCATTTGCAGAAGGAAAAAACGATATGTTTTCTAATGAATTATTAGTTTCATTAGGTAAAAAATACAACAAGAGCGTTGCTCAAATAATCCTTAGATGGTTAACACAACGTGGAATTGTTGTTATTCCAAAAACCGTAAGTAAAGAAAGAATGACTGAAAACCTGAACATTTTCGACTTTAACTTATCGACAGAAGACATGGAACAAATTAAAACTTTAGACACCAAACAAAGTTTGTTTTTTGACCACCGAAACCCTGAAATAATAAAATGGATGGGGAGTAGAAAATTAGATATTTAAAATATTATTTCACCTTAATAAATGAAACTATGAAAAAAATAATACTCTTTACCATTGCATTATTCGCTCTGACAACTACCAAGACATTGGCACAAAATGCTCCGGTTTTTCCAAAAGGGGAAATAGCAACCACTGATAATCATACTGGAACAATATGGCTTAATGAGTTAAGCAAGCCTGATCCTATTTTTAATTATAGCATTGCTGACGCAACTTATGGCATAGGTGCTAAATTAGACTGGCATATTCATCCAGCAGGGCAAATTTTACTTATTACAGAAGGTAACGGTTATTACCAAGAAAAAGACAAACCAATTCAAATCATTAATAAAGGGGATGTGATTAAATGTTCTCCAAGTACGGAACATTGGCATGGAGCAACTCCAAACTGCACTTTTGCATATATAGCAGTTACTCCTGCACAAAAAGGAAAAACTATATGGTTAAAACGAGTTACGGACGAAGAATACAATCAAATTAATATACCTGTAACAAACAACAAAATTGTAGAACAAGAAATCATAAATCTTTCTAAAAAGAAATGGCTTTTGATGGCAGACAAAAATATTGATTCTCTAAATTCACTTTTTAATGATAAAGCAGTTTTTGTACACATGGGAGGAAGTTGGGGAAAAGATCAAGAAATTAATATTATAAAAAGCGGCGGAATTTGGTACAAACAAGCAGATATTCAAGAAACATCTGTTCAAATTATTGGAAATACTGCAATACTTTTAAACAAAATTAAACTCACTGCAATTGTTGGAGGTAACGAAGTTGTTAATCCTTTTATGGTAACAGAAGTTTATATACAACAAAATGATAATTGGTCATTAGGTTCGCTGTCGTTTACCAAATTAATGACTCCATAATTAAGAATAAAGATTTACGAAAATAAATTAGAAGAGGATTAAACATCCTCTTTTTTTATATATTTGAGAACGTTAACAACAAACCAATAATATGAATTTAAAAACATCTCTTTATCTATTTATAAGTCTATGCCTATTCGGCTGTAAATCCATTGAAAAAGAATCGGAAAGCATTAAAAGACTACTTGAAAAAGAATCCGCAACATACCGCTCAGGCGATAGCAAAGCACATACTAGTTGTTGGCAAATTCAACCTTATAGTAGAATTTTAGTTTCTTCTGTGGATGGCAAAACTATGGATATTCCACCAGAATATATGGTAAAAATATCTGATGATACTTCTGGTCCTGGAGGAAGTTCTTCAAACTCGAATTACAAAATAAGCATTTTAAAAAATAGTGCTTGGGTAAGCCATGACGAGATTTCGATTTCAAAAGACGGTAAAAAAACGTATTCTTATGAAATCAGAATTTTAGAAAAAATAAAAAACGAATGGAAATTAGTAGGACAATCTATTCACGCCTACAAAACAGAATAAAAACTCAATCAATATTCAAAAATGAAAAAAATCAAGATTTTATTATTTATATTCTTATTTACGGGAACAATTTGGGCACAGGATGCAAATACATTTGCTCTTAATGCAGATCATTTTGCATTTTCGGTAAAAGACGTAAATCGATCCGCAGAATTTTACATCACAGTTTTAAAACTTCAGGAAGTGACCAACCGCACAAAAAAAGAGGGAATTCGATGGATTTCATTGGGTGATGGAAAAGAATTACATCTTATTTCAACTATAAAAGGAGACGTAATTACAACAAAAGCAGTACATATTGCTTTTAAATCTGGCAACTTTGATGCATTTATCGAAAACCTTAAAAACAGAAACATTATATATTCAGATTGGGCAGGAACACTAAATAAAATCAGCATAAGGGCTGACGGTGTTAAACAAATCTATTTTCAAGATCCAGATGGATATTGGATAGAAGTAAATAGTATTTAGAACGAAATTTAAAAAAGTCTCTGTTTTATAAAATCCGATTAATTTGAACGAAATTTTTATCGTAATATCTTTCTTTAATAGATGAAATAATTACGCCTCCTCCTGTAGAAGAATGTATGAATTTTATATCTCCGTCGATAACTTCCACTACCATTCCTACGTGGTTAATTCGATGTCCACCTCTAGTTTTAAAGAAAATTAAATCTCCTTTTTGAGCATTTTCAGTATTAATTTTTACTCCATAAGAAGCCATTTCAATAGAAGATCTTGGCAACTGAATGTTATAAGCTCCAAAAGTAGAACACATTAAGCCCGAACAATCAAAACCCTCTTTTGTGGTTCCACCTGATCGGTATCGTGTTCCTATGTTTTCAGAAGCTTTCAAAATTAATTTATCTACAAAAGTAGAATCGTGTTCCACATTAGTTACAATTTTATCTGAAACCTCATTTGCTATTGGCTCTTTAATAACAACTTCATTAACTGGAACTGACACTTCGAATTTTTTTAAACTTCGAATTTTAAGTACATAACCCGTTGGAAGTTCTTTAACAATCTTAGGATTTTGTTCTTCTAACTCTTTTACAGAAATTCCATATTCTTTTGCAATTCCGTATTTAGTTTCTTTTGAAACTACTTTATGAGTGGTTTCTGTTTCAACTAATTTATTTTCAATTGTTGGTTGTGCTACAACAGCTATTTCCTTTTTAATATTAGAAACTTCAACTTCAGCCACCAAATTAGTATGATTTTCCACTTTTGTTGGTATTGTAATCTTTTGCCCAATTTTCAAGGACTTATCTCCCATAATTGGATTTGCTTTTACCAAATCAGATAAAGAAATTCCATATAACTTAGCAATAGAATATCTGGTTTCTTTAGGTAAAACTTCATGAACATTTACTAATGCTGTGTTTTCTGATTTTTCTATTGCTTTTGGCAAAACTACTGGTTCAACTTTGGGAATAATTTCAGTAGAAACAGTTGCTTTTTGCTTTTCTTTTGGCTTTTCATTTTTGGATTCGACAATTGATTTGTCTGTGCTTTTTTGGGAAATAATCAGTTTTTGTCCCTTTTTTAATCCTTCTTTTTCTAAATTTGGATTGCTTTTATACAAATCTTCTAAACTAATATTATACTGTTTTGAAATACCGTATAAAGTTTCTTTTGGAAGAACGTCGTGTTTTATTTCAGAATAATTAGCTACAATTTCGGGAGTGGAACCTTTTTGTGTTTTTGATTTTGAAGGAATCAATAATACGGTGTGAAATTTAATTCCTTTTTTAGCTTTTGGATTTAAAGCATAAATCTCAGACGCTTTTATATTATATTGATCTGCAATTTCGCTAATTGTTTCTCCCTTTAATACCTTATGTTTTATCACTTTTTCTTGTGAAAAAACACTCATACTGCTAAAAAAAACTAATAAAACTAAATAACTAAAATACTTCATAAAATCTATTTAAACTTCATTCTTGACCAACCAATTTTTGGTTTTTT